>BNJV01002823.1_pt1 | contig 136363 bp, 220 predicted proteins | sample 8540591 | NCBI WGS metagenome assembly BNJV01 (sample SAMD00202457, study PRJDB9452) | human saliva metagenome | host: Homo sapiens | reverse complement strand
ACGAGCTGTTCGGCTGGATCGACCGGACCGTGGCTGCAGGGAAGGGCGGACGCTGAACCTTTTCAACAGGGGCCACGGATTCGTGGCCCGCGCTACTGTCGGGGTCTCCGTTCTGCTGCCAGCACGCGTGTGCCCGGCAGAGACACCTGACCATGAAAAAGCCGGCCCCCAGCGGGACCGGCTTCCCGTAGAGCCCGGCAGCGCCGGGCAAACATGACGCCCGATTCGCTGACATGGCCTGCTCCCGCGGGGAGCCGAGCCATGCCGGACGTGGATCAGCCTTGCTTCGGTGCGATTCTGCATCGGGAAGTTGTGCTGACGCGGCAAGTGGGGCGTCGACTACGAACAGCGTGGTGATGCAGGCAAGCAGCGCAGCACACCGGCGAAGGTCATGGCGTAACCCGGATTGCCGCCCAGCACGTGGGTGTAGATCCAGCCGAGCTCACCGTCTGGATAAGCATGGGGATCACGATCATCATGTTGATGATGCCCATGTACACGCCATAGCGGCCCGACGGAATCTCGGCCACGGCGATCATGTAGGGCACACCCAGCATGCTGGCCCAGCCAATGCCGAAGCCGATCATCGGCAGGAACAGCATGAACTTGTTGGTGATGTGCGGGAACAGGCACAGTCCCAGCGACATCAGCGCCAGGGCAAAGGCATGCACCAGCTTGGCCTGATACTTGCGGGCCAGGTACATCAGCACGAAGGCCGACAGGAAGGTGACGACGTTGTAGAAGCCGTTGACCAGCCCGGTCCAGGCCACCGCCTGTTCATACAGGTGAGCAGCCTCTTTCGGCGTGGCGGCTTCCAACCGGCCGAAGGCCGAGTCGGCGATGCTGTGCGACACGAACTGCCAGTAGACGAACATGGCGTACCACTGGAACATGTAGACCGCGCCCAGCTGCCACAGGGTCTTCGGCATCACCAGGATGGCTTCGTAGATCTCCTTGACGGCAGCAATCAGGCCGTGGGGCTTGGCGCGAATTTCGGCCAGCTCCTCGGGGGTGGGTTCGATTTCCGGAGTGGTCAGCACCGAGACCAGCACCGTGGCGATCGAGCAGAACGCACCGACGTAGAAGGAACCATACACCCACAGCGGCATGCCTTCATCGGTCACGGCTGTGAAGTAGCGCTGGAAGAAGTACAGCGACACGTTGGCCAGCGTGATGCCCAGCCCTGCAAAGAGCTCTGCATCAGGAAACCGGTGGCATGCTGCTCATCGGGCAGCTTGTCGGCGATGAACGCGCGATACGGCTCCATGGCGGTGTTGTCTGGCGTCCAGCAGCCACAGCAGCAGCACGGCCATCCACAGCTCGGTGACGTGTGGATACAGGAACAGGCAGATGCTGCAGCCGATCGCGCCGATCAGGAAGAACGGGCGCCGGCGGCCCATGCCGGGAATCCAGGTCCGGTCACTGATGGCGCCAATGAGCGGCTGGATGATCAGGCCGGTCACCGGGCCGGCCAGGTTCAGCAGTGGCAGTTGGTCGGGGTTGGCATTCAGCATGCTGAACACCGGGTTGATGGCAGTCTGCTGCAGCCCGAAGTTGTACTGAATGCCGAAGAACCCGAAGTTCATCAGCAATATCGCCGAAATGTCATCACCACGCGATGATCTATCTTCATGGGAGTGATTTCCTCTGAAAGACGGCGCCGGAACCCGGCGCCGGGAACACGCGACTATCAGAACCAGGCTTCCACCTGGGCACCATAGGTCACGGCGCTGCGCTTGTTGGCGAACGAGGTCACGGCCGTGTTGCAGTCACGACCGGTGCAGGCCACGGGGCCGGCATTGGCTGCCGCATCGTTCCACTTCGCATAGGTGGCAAAGAACCGCAGTGCGGGCCGTGCCATGATGCCCGGCCCCATCGAGAACTGCGTGCCCAGCGTCACCTTGGACAGCGTGCGGGTCGATTGCGAATCCTGCTTGACGCGCTGGTGGCTCAGTTCGGAGAACAGGCCCAGCACCTCGTTGATGTTGTAGAGCGGACGGGTGCCCACCCACATCTCGCGCATCTTCACGTCATTGACCTTGGCGTGGCGATAGCCCACGGTCGACGTGGCCGACCACTTGCTGTGAGCCGGCTCGTAAAACCAGTGGTCGAACACCATCCATTCGCGGCGCTTGTCGGTGCTGCCACCCACACCGTAGCCCTTCAGCAGGGCTGCGTTGTGTGCAAACTGCAGCACCACCGAGTTCGTGCCGCCCAGGCCGAAGGCATTGGCCTGCTCGTGCGACAGGGTGAACGCCGTGCCGTTGCTGCCGGCCTTGTTGTCGACAGTGCGGGTCTCGCGCACCACCACGTCCACGTTCGGCGTGCCGGGTTGTTGTCCAGGTCCATCGACTGCGTGGTGTCCACCGTGGGTGCTGGTGCCGTCGCGGTTACTGGCGCGCACCAGGTCCATGCCCACCGTCAGCTTGCCGCCCGGATTGACCCCGATCTCTCCAGCCGGAAGTCATGCACCGTGGCCGAACGCGAACCGCCGCCGACCAGGTCGGGGTTGTAGCCGCCGAGTCCGTTGTTGACCCCATAGCCGGTGAAGTCGCCCATCCGGAACATCGCGTAGGCGAACTTGCCCGGGCCCAGCGTCACGTTGTCCAGACCGAAGCCCGGACCCCTGACCCGGCTCCCAGTACGTGTAGTCCATCATGTGGACATCAGGTTCTGTAGAAGCGCTTGCCCACCCACAGATCGCCCCGTCCGAGGGCCCGCACGTCCAGCGACGAGCCGATATCCGTCGCTGTCACGAACAGCTCGCGCAGTGCCGGCGTGCTCTGTTCCCGTTGGCCATGCCCTGGGTGCCATGCGACAGCGTGATCTTTGGCGTCGAACTTGGTGCCCTTGACCTCACCCAGGTGCGACCCCAGCTTCAGATCCACGTAGGAATCGCATTCGTTGCCCAGGCGGAAGAAGGTTGCCGCACCCGGCAGGCGGAAACAGGCCTGCGAACCATCTGTCGGATGTGTGCCGCGCCGCTGCGCATGTAGGCACCAAACGAGAAGGTGGGGTGGTGGTTTCTCGGCCATGGCCGATGTACTCAGGCACGACATGGCACAGTACGATGCCCGTACCGGCTGCGGCCATCATCTGCGTCTTCTTCAAGAGAGCCCTCTACTTCGGCAAAAAGGGCTGGGGGTAGAGCGAGAGGGGCGGTCTGGCTCAGAACAGGGGCCTCGGCCAACCGCCTTGCGACCGATGCCGGACTTTCGCAGGGCCGAGAAACCGGCATCCGGCCGACGGGTCAGGCGTGAGTGCCCGATTCCGGCGCGCGGATTTCCAGCCAGAGCACCCCGTAAGGCGCCAGCGTCACGCCATCGCGCAGGTTGTACGTGCGGTCGGTCAGCAGGTCGCGCACCGGATGGTTGGGCATGGCCTGGAAGACCTGCGCCGGGCAGTGCTGCTCGAACTCGCTGTAGCTGGCGAGCACCAGCACCGTCTCGCTCGGCGCTGCTGCGCGTGTAGCCCAGCACGGCCGGATTGGCAGCCCGGTAGCCGATCAGCCTCGCCCCGGCGAAAGCCGGCGTGCTGGCACGGATGATGACCGCTGCGCAGGCTGCGAAGATCTGGCCGGGCACCGTGTTGGGGTTGTTGCGCTGCTCATGGGCCACATCGCGGCGCGGGCGGTGGATCCAGCGGCTGCCGTCGGCCCTCGTCGGGCGAGTTCAGGTAACTGGGGTCGTTCAGCGTGCCCACCCCGTCGCCCAGATAGATCAGTGGCAGGCCGCCCGTGCTCAGGATCGTGCTGAACAGCAGCAGCATCCGTTGCACGCCAGCGGGTCGCCCTGCTCCAGACCGGCCAGCGAGGCGAAGGTGCCGCTCACGCGGGCATCACCCGTGTCGGGGTTCTCCTGAAGGGGACGCCGCGCGCGAAGCTGCGGGGAAGCGGGTTGTTGAGAACCGGTTCAGGAACTTGCGGTGGTCGTAGCCGTTGATGCCGAACCGGGCGGCATCCTCGTCGGCAAAGGTCCAGCCGATGTCGTCGTGGCTGCGCACATAGTTCACCCAGGCCGTGCCGTGCGGCAGGTGGTGCCATTTCTCCAGTGCCTGCTGCAGCAGGTTCACCTCGCGGGTGGCCAGCGAGTTCCATTGCAGTGCCATCTGCAGCGGGTTGTACGACAGCTGGCACTCCTCCGGCGAGATGTAGGGACATCACCTGCCGGATGCACGATGGCTTCGGACTTGAAGAGCAGGGAAGGCGCGGCGATCCGGGCCGTGCGTTGAAGGCACGGATCAGGTTGTGCACCTCGGGCAGGCTTTCCGCAGGGCGTGCCCGGGCGCTTCCAGACGAAGGCCACCGCGTCCAGACGCAGGATCTCGGCGCCCAGGTTGGCAATGGCCAGCATCTCGCCCGCCATGGCATTGAACACCGCCGGGTTGCTTGTAGTTCAGGGTCCCACTGGAACGTGTGGAAGGTCGTCCAGACCCAGCGGCCGTCGGGCAGCTGCGAGAAGGCACCCGGTGCTCGTCCGGGAAGATCTCGCGCACCGTGCGCTCATAGATGTCGGGCTGGGTGCGGTCGGGGAACAGGAACAGAAGTCCTTGCAGGCGGGGTCATCTTCACCGCGGCCTGTGCCCAGGGGTGGTCGCTGGCCTGTGGTTGAAGATGAAGTCCAGCACCAGGCTGATGCCTTCCTTGCGCAGGGCCTTGGCCAGCGCCCGCAGGTCCTCGATCGTGCCGATCTCGGGGTTCACGTCACGGTAGCTGCTGACCGCATAGCCGCCGTCGCTGTTGCCCGGGGAACCTTGAACGGGGGGCATCAGGTGCAGGTAGGACAGCCCCAGCTCTCGAAGTAGGGGATCTGGTCCTGCAGATTCTTCAGGTTGCCGGCGAAGCGGTTCCCATGAGGACGCCGCCCACCATCTCCGACTGAACCAGGTCGGGTTCTTCTCCCGAGCCTCGTCCAGCGCCTTCATCTCCTTCGGGCGCTCGACCAGCCCGTCCAGGTGACTCGATCAGCGCATCGCTGCGCCAGGAAGTCCGGACGATGCCCTGCAGAGGGGCTGCAGATTGTCCAGCAGCGCCGGCAGATGGGTTCTCAGTCGATCCTCGAACTGCTGCCACTGAGCACCGGAGGCCTTGCGGCCAGACGGTGCACCAGCGTTTCGCACATGTTCGAAAAGCCAGGGTCTGTTGTTGTTCCAGTGTCAGCATGGCCATGCCCGTCCTGCAGGTTGCGTGATGCACATACGTGAGAATGAGGTTGGTCGCACACGCGGCCGCCTTCTGGTGCCGGGCCCTCCCGCCAGACCGGACCAGGCGCTTTCACGTTCGTAACCCGAACGCTGCAACACGTCACATCGCAAAATGTACTACGCCGGGGTAACGCAGCGCAGCAAAACCTACGGACAGACGTGAATCTGCAAAATGGCAGGGAATGCGACCAGATTGCCTCAACCGGTAGGCAGGTCAGCGCCCCGACGAGGCCGGAAACGTGACTGAAGAAGGCGGGCGAGGCCTGCAGGGGTGGGAAAGGCCCCGGATGACCCAGGGCATGCTGCATGCGCACATGACAGACTGGAAACCTGTGCCCTGTCGACCGCCTGCTACGGACGGTGCCCGGCCGGTACTGGTGGTCCCTGGCGGGCGCATCGCCGCCCTGGGCGCAGGTGCGCCGGCCGTGACGCATTGCTCCTCTCATGGTTGCGTCCAGGGGTGGCCGGTTTATACTTCCCCGCTTTGGTAAGGCTTTGCGGCCAATCGAAGCCGCAGGTGTCGATAATCGCTTGAAGGGGGTCTCCGCATGGGGTCTCAGGCTGATGTTTCGGCGGCGCCGGAAGTCAGGCTAGTTCCGCTTTTTGGTCTGCTGGGCCGAAAGGTCGGAATGATGCGAATCTTTACCGATGATGGTGAAAGCATTCCTGTCACCGTCATCGATGTTTCCGGGCAATCGGGTCTCGCAGGTCAAGTCCGTCGAAAAAGACGGCTACTCTGCCGTCCAGCTCGTCTACGGCGAGCGTCGCGCATCCCGCGTCAATGCCGCTGAAGCAGGGTCACTCATGCCAAGGCTGGCGTCCAGGCCGGTACCGTGGCTGCCGAATTCCACGTCCGCCTCGGCGTGCTGCCGAAGTTCCGCTGGCACGGTGCTGCGCCACATCACTTCGTGGTCGGTCAGTACATCGACGTGCAGGGTACCCGCAAGGTAAAGGCTTTGCCGGCACCATCAAACGTCACAACTTCGGTTCCCAGCGTGCCTCGCACGGTAACTCGCGTTCGCACCGCGTTCCGGGTTCCATCGGCATGGCGCAGGATCCGGGTCGCGTGTTCCGGGCCAGCGCATGTCCGGTCAGATGGGTAACGTCACCCTGCACCGTCCAGAACCTGGTCGTCGAGCGCATCGACGCCGACCGTGGTCTGCTGCTGGTTCGTGGCGCCGTGCCGAGCTCGGCTGGCGGTCATCTGGTCATCACCCGTCGGTCAAGCGCCGCCTGAAGCCCGTCCGCTCGAGGCTGCCGAGAGCCAAGGGGCAAAGGCTTGAGAGGATCGTTCGAACATGGAACTGAATATCTTGAACGATCAGGGTCAGAAGGCTGGCGCCGTCCGGTGGTTGACACCGTCTTCGGCACCGACTTCAACGAGCCGCTGATTCACTCAGATCGTCGTGGCCTCACCAGGCCTAACGCCCGCAGTGGCAATCGTGCCCAGAAGGACCGTACCGAGGTCCGTCACTCACGAAGAAGCCCTGGCGCTCAGAAAGTACGGGCCGCGCTCGTGCCGGTATGACCTCCAGCCCGCTGTGGCGCGGAGGCGGTCAGCATCTTCCCCGAACAAGCCGGATGAGAACTTCTCGCAGAAGGTCAACCGGAAGATGTATCGTGCTGGCATGCGCTCCATCCTGTCGCAGCTGGTCCGTGAGGATCGTCTGTCGGTGGTCGAGTCGCTGAAAGCTGGAAGCGCCCAAGACCAAACTGCTGGTCGGCAAGCTCAACGGCAGTGGGTCTGAAAGTCCACGCTCATCGTGGTCGACGACGAAGACGAGAAACCTGTACCTGGCGGCTCGCAACCTGCCGCATGTGCTGGTGCTCGAAACCCGCCACCTCGACTCCGCTGTCGCTGGTCCATTACGACAACGTCCTGGTCACTAAGCCGGCGCTGGCGCAGATTCAGGAGATGCTGGGATGAACCGAATCGTCTGACACAAGTGGTGATCGCTCGGTCATCTCCGAGAAAAGAACACGCTGGTGGGCGAAAAGCAGAACCAGGTATGTCTTCGGGTCATGCAGGACGCCACCAAGGCTGAAGTCAAGGCCGCCGTCGAGTCGCTGTTCAGGGTGACTGTCGATGCGGTCAACGTGGTCAACATCGCGGGCAAGCAGAAGCGCTTCGGCCGCGGCAGTCGGGCGTCGGCGGAACATCCGCAAGGCGTATGTCAGTCTGGCAGCGGGCCGGGAGATCAATTTCGCGGAGACCAAGTAAATGCCGGTCGTGAAACTGAAACCGACGTCGCCCGGCCGCCGGGCGATGGTCAAGGTCGTCACCCGACCTTGCACAAAGGGCGCCCGGTTGCGTCGCTGATCGAGCCGAAAGAAAACGCGGTTCGGGTCGCAACAACCTGGGTCACATCACCACCCGCCATCGTGGGTGGGTGGTCACAAGCGTCATTACCGGATCGTCGACTTCCGCCGCAACAAGGACGGTATTCCCGCCCGCGTCGAGCGCCTGGAATACGATCCGAACCGCAGCGCCCACCTGGCCCCTGCTGCTGTACGCGGACGGCGAGCGCCGCTACATCCTGGCACCGCGTGGCGCTGGCGGCCGGCGCCGAACTGATGTCCGTCTCTGAGGCCCCGATCCGCGGCAACGACCCTGCCCATCCGCAACATCCGGTGGGTTCCACCATCCACAACATCAGCGAGATGCAGCCCGGCAAGGGCGGTCGAGATCGCCCGCTCCGCCGGCGGCTCCGCACAGCTGCTGGCCCGTGAAGCACCTGCGCCCAGGTCGTCTGCGTTCGGGCGAGATCCGCCGCATCCACATCGAGTGCCGTGCAGCCCTCGGCGAAGTCGGCAACGGCGAACACAGCCTGCGCCAGATCGGCAAGGCCGCGCCACCCGCTGGCGTGGTATCCGCCCGACCGTCTCGTGGCGGCCATGAACCGATCGACCACCCGCACGGTGGTGGTGAAGGTCGCACGGGCGAAGGGCTGCTGCCTGTCAACCCGTGGGGCGAAGCCGACCAAGGGCTGTCGCACCTGTCGCAACAAGCGCAGCGATTCGATGATCGTTCAGCGGCGCAAGAAGAAATAACCGGTAATACGACTGGCACGTTCAATCAAGAAGGGTCCGTTTGTCGACCATCACTTGCTGGCAAAAGTCGATGGCAGCTGCATCTGGCAAGGACAGCGCCCAAATCAAAACCTGGTCGCGTCGTTCGACGGTTCTGCCTGAGTTCATCGCTCTGACCATCGCCGTCCACAACGGCAAGCAGCACTGTTCCGGTGTTCATCAACGAGAACATGGTGGGTCTAAGCTGGGCGAATTCGCGCTGACCGCACGTTCAAAAGGGCACGACCGCCGACAAGAAGGCCAAGCGCTGATGCGTGCAGGGCCGCCGCAGCCGTCCCTGACGGCGGCCCGTCCCCAACTGTTGGCCCTGACAAGATCAGCGAAAGTTGACGATGGAAACTCAAGCAGTCCTGCGCGGTGTCCGGATTTCTGCCCAGAAGGGTCGCCTGCTGGCTGACCAGGTGCGCGGAAAGTCGGTGGAAGCTGCGCTCAATATCCTGAATTTCTCGCCCAAGAAAGCGGCGAAGATTCTCAAGAAAAGTGCTCGAATCGGCAATTGCCAATGCCGAGCACAACGATGATGCTGACGTGGACGAACTCCGGGTGAGCCGGATTCACGTCGAGAAGGGCCAGTCGCTGCGTCGTTTTCGGCGCGCGCCAAGAGATCGCGGCGTCCGCATCGAGAAACAAACCGCCATATCTACCTGACGGTTGGTACCGGCAAAAGGCCTGAGCGAGGAGGACCGAGAACATGGGACAGAAAATCAACGCAACCGGATTCCGGCTTGCCGTCAGTCGCAACTGGGCTTCGCGTTGGTACGCAGGTAACAAAGGAATTCGCAGGCATGCTCGCAGAAGACCCTGCAGGTCCGCGAGTTTCCTCAAGAAGCGTCTGAAGAACGCCTCGGTCGGCCGCGTGCTGATCGAGGCGTCCCGCCAGAACGCCCGCATCACCATTCTACTCGGCCCGTCCGGGTGTGGTGATCGGCAAGAAAGGCGAAGACATCGAGACGTCTGAAGGTCGAGCTGACCAAAATGCTGGGCGTGCCCGTGCACGTCAATCATCGAGGAAATTCGCAAGCCCGAGCTCGATGCCCAGCTGATCGCCGACTCGATCACCCAGCAGCGCGGAAAAAGCGCATCATGTTCCGCCGCGCCATGAAACGCGCCATGCAGAACGCCATGCGTCTGGGCGCCCAGGGCATCAAGATCGTGAGCGCCGGCCGTCTGAACGGTGCCGAGATCGCCCGTACCGAGTGGTACCGTGAAGGCCGTGTGCCCTGCACCCCTGCGTGCCGACGTCGACTACGGCACCTCCGAAGCAGAGACCACCCTACGGCATCATCGGGTGAAGGTGTGGGTCTAAGGGTGACACCCTCGTCGTGGCGAAGCCCCCAGGACCACCGAGAAGGAAGCCGCCGGCAACGAGCGCGAAGACCGTCGGCCGTCGTCCGGAGCCGTCGGTGCTGCCCCTGGCCGTGGCCGTCGTCGTAGGCTGCCGCCGGCAAGGTGGCGAAGCCCGTGCCCCGGCCGTCGTGCGCCCCGCAAGGCCGCTGCCGAGGCGGCCCCGCCGCAGCAGAAGACAAGGGCGACAACTGATGGGTCTGCCTGCGCAGTCCGATGAGTGAACACAGCTGAGGTAGAAGAATCATGTTGCAACCCTCCAGACGCAAAATACCGGAAGGAACAGAAAGGCCGCAACACCGGCTCTCGCCACCCGTGGCGCCACTGTTGCCTTCGGTGAATGTGGTCTGAAGGCCACCGCCGCGGTCGCCTGACGGCCCGTCAGATCGAATCGGCCCGTCGTGCCGACCCGCCATCATCAAGCGGGGCGGCCGCATCTCTGGATCCGATCTTCCCGGACAAGCCGATTTCCCAGAAACCTGCGGAAGTCCGTATGGGTAACGGTAAAGGCAACCCGAATACTGGGTTGCCGAAATCCAACCGGCAAGGTGCTCTACGAAATGGACGGCGTGAACGAAGCGCTGGCCCGTGAAGCCTTCGCCCTGGCTGCAGCCAAGCTGCCGTTGTCCACGGTTTTCGTCACCCGTCAGCCTGGCGTCCCGACGCCAACGCAGGTCGAAGATGAAAGCGACAGAACTGAGAACCAAGGACGTGGCAGGTCTGCAGCAGGAGTTGAGTGATCTGGGGGCGCGCCCATTTCGCGCTGCGCATGCAGATCGCCACTCAGCAGAACAGCAACACGGCCCAACTGAAACGGCTCAAGCGCGACATCGCTCGCGTGCATGACCGTCATCAAAGAGAAGCAGGTGGCAGCCAAATGAGTGAGCAAGCAGCGGTGCAAACCACCACCATCTACACCCGCACCCTGACCGGCCGGGTCACCAGCAACAAGATGCAGAAGACCGTGACCGTTCTGGTCGAGCACAAGGTCCGGCATCCGGTGTACAGCAAGTACGTGGTGCAGTCCAAGAAGTACCATGCACCCACACGGACGACTCGTTCAACGAGGGTGACGTCGTCGAAATCCAGGAAAGGGCAAACCGGTCTCGACGACCAAGTCCTGGTACGTGACCCGCCTGCTGACCGCCGCCAAGGTGGTCTGATACGCGCGTTCGTAGGAAACCAGCGCCACGCCCGGCCGTGTCACTCCGGAGGACGGCGTCGTCAGGGGTGGCGCAGTGTGGCGTGTCCACGTACCCCATGCCCTCCGTCCTGTGTCTGTGCTCTCTGTCAGCCTCGTGTCGCACGCACGCAGTCCTGCTTCAGGTCCACTGACTGCGCCCCGGGGCAACAAATGTTCCCGAGGCGGGTTGTAAACGCGCAAAAACTCTTCTATCTCCAAGGCTTCCAGTGCCCGTCGCCGTTTGTCACGGCGTAGGTGGGCCTCAGTCTGTTGGGTCGCGCTTTGTCCGGCAACTGGGCGCCGACCGGCTACCGGTTCATTCAGCCTGGCGGCAGCCGGGCACATGCACGGATGCAGCCAGGGCAGATCGTTTCAATGAATTCAATCCGATCGGTTGCGCACCTGCACCAATCGGTCAACGGAACCAAAGACTCGGTCTGCTGTGCGGTCACAAAGCCATAGCGGGTCCAAGTTGGGCAAGTAATCGTCAGGATATTGCAATGATTCAGGATGCGGTCGACGCTGAGCGTCGCCGACAACACTGAGGGGCGCGCGGGTCATGTGTATCAAGGTGCTCGGCGGCAGCAAGCGCCGCTACGCCGGAATCGGTGACATCATCAAGGTCTCGGTGAGGCAGGCAACCCCGTGGTCGCGTGAAGAAGGCGAGATCTACAACGCGCGTCGTCGTGCGCACCGCCAGGGCGTTCGCCGTCCCGATGGCTCGCTGCCGTTTCGATGGCAATGCCGCTGTGTTGCTCAACAGCAAGCTGGAGCCGATCGGCACCCAGCATCTTCGGGCCCCGTGACCCGCGAGCTGCGTACCGGGCGCTTCATGAAGATCGTCTCGCTGGCACCGGAAGTGCTCTGAGCTTGCCGGTCAACACAGGATTCAAGCCGAGGGCTGTTTAATCATGATGCAAGATTCGTAAAGATGATGAAGTCATCGTCATCGCCGGGCGGGACAAGGAAGCAAGCGCGGTACCGTCACCAGCGTGTGGATACCGTCATCTTCGATCGACAGTATCAACGTCGTCAAAAGCCGTCCGGCCGAACCCCGCTGCGGGGGCACCAGCGGTGGCGTGGTGGACAAGTCGATGCCCATCGACCAGTCAACGTGATGCTGTTCAATCCGGCCTCCGGCAAAGGTGACCGGGTTGGATTCAAGGTTCTTGAGGATGGTCGCAAGGTTCGCGTCTTCAGTCGAACGGCGAACAGGTTCCGGCCTGAGATCTGTCGGAACTGTAGACCCTAAAGGAAACATCGTGGCGCGTCTCTTAGAAACCTATCGTGACAAGCTCGTTCCCGAGCTGACCAAGCGATTCGGCTACAAATCCGTGATGGAAGTGCCGCGAATCACGCAAGATCACGCTGAACATGGGCGTGGGTGAGGCGGTGGCCGACAAGAAAATCCTCGATAACGCAGTTGGCGACCTGACCAAGATTGCCGGCCAGAAACCGGTGGTCACCAAGGCCCGCAAGGCCATCGCCGGCTTCAAGATCCGCGAGGGTTATCCCATTGGCTGCATGGTCACCCTGCGTGGTGTTCGCATGTACGAATTCCTGGACCGTCTGATCACCGTGGCCCTGCCGCGCGTGCGTGACTTCCGCGTGTCGGGCCGTTCCTTCGACGGTCGCGGCAACTACAACTTCGGTGCTCGAGGCAGATCATGTTCCCTGAAATCGAGGTACGACAAGGTTGACGCACTGCGTGGTCTGAACATCAGCATCACGACGACCGCAAAAACTGACGAGAAGCCAAAAGGCGCTGCTGTCCGCTTTCCGGTTTCCGTTCCGCAACTGAGGTTGGCTGGCACTAGCCGAAAACCGAAGCTGACCTCCAGGGGTGATTGAATGGCAAAGGCATCCGTGATCGAGCGCGAGAAAAAGCGCGAAGCACTGGTCAAAGTACGCCGCCAGGCGAAAGCCGCACTTCAGGCCATCATTGACGATCAGTCGAAATCGGACGAGGAGCGTTACCAGGCGCGTCTCGCCATCCAGAAAACAACCGCGCGCAGCAAGCTACACGCGCATGCGCAAGCGCTGTGCCCTGACCGGCCGTCCGCGTGGTGTGTTCCGCAAGTTCGGCCTGGGCCGCAAACAAGCTGCGTGAATTCGCCATGCGGGTGAAATCCCGGTCTGACCAAAGCCAGCTGGTAACTGCGTCGGAGTGAAAGAAGTGATCAAGTTCGAATCGAATCTGGCCAAGGCTGGCAGCAAGCTGGCACTGGTCTGCTACGGGAGCGATTACCAATGAGCATGAGCGATCCGATCGCCGACATGTTCACGCGGATCCGCAACGCGCAGCGCGTGGAGAGAATCCGTCGTGATCCCGTCGTCAAACTGAGGGTGGCCATCGCCCGCGTTCTGCAGGAAGAAAGGCTACATCGAGGGCTTTGAAGTCCAGGAAAACGACGGCAAGCCGCTGCTGAAAGTGGCGCTGAAATACTATGCCAGCCGCCCGGTCATTGAACGTCTGGAACGTGTCGTCGAGGTCTGCGCATCTGCAAGGCGCGCAACGACCTGCCGCGGGTGATGAACGGTCTGGGTGTGCCATCATCACCACCTCGCGGGGCGTGATGACCGACCGCAAGGCCCGCCAGACCGGTATCGGCGGCGAAGTGCTGGGTTACGTCGCGTAAGGAGGCCACAACATGTCCCGTATCGGAAGATGCCGATCCCCGTGCCCAAGAAGTGCGGAGGTCAAGGTGCTGCCGGCAGCATTACCGTCAAGGGCCCGCTGGGCACGCTGACGCAGGCGATCAACCCCAATGCCACCATCGCCCATGGGAGGGTGAGCAGCTGGTGGTCAAGCCCGCCAATGACTCGGCTGAAGCCAATGCCATGTCGGGCACCCTGCGCGCGCTGGTGGCCAACATGGTCACGGCGTCACCAAAGGGTTTCGAGCGTCGTCTGACCCTCGTCGGCGTGGGCTTCCGTGCCCAGGCCCAGGGCAGCAACCTCAACCTGTCGCTGGGTTTCTCGCACCCGTCGTGCACAAGCTTCCGAAGGCGTCAGGCTGCAAACGCCGAGCCAGACCGAGATCGTGCTCAAAGGGGCCGACAAGCAGAAGGTTGGTCAGGTGGCACGCTAACATCCGCGCCTACCGTCCGCCCGGGCCTTACAAGGGGCAAGGGCGTGAGGTACTCGGACGAGGTCACGTTGAAGGAAAACCAAGAAGAAGTAAGGGCACGAGAGGGTGATCCCCTGCGGGCATGGACGTGGTTCCGGCCGGCAGCGGGCAGATCACCGGGGTGCAAGAACAAGGCATGGTGGTGACAAAAAGGCATCGCGACTGCGTCGCTCGCGTCGAACGCGCCACAAGATCAACGAGTTGCGCGTCAACCGTCTGGCCGTTTTTCCGCAGCAACGCTCACATCTACGCCAGCATCATCTCCCCGAGGGTGATCGCGTGCTGGTCTCGGCCTCACGGTCGAAGCGGATGTGCGCGCCCAGCTGGCCGGCAAAACGGGCCGTGGCGGCAACGCCGACGCTGCCGCCATCGTGGGCAAGCGCGTTGCAGAAAAGGCACTGAAAGCTGGTATCGAATCGGTTGCGTTCGATCGTTCTGGCTATCGCTATCACGGACGGGTCCGCGCGCTGGCTGAGGCCGCTCGCGAGCTGGACTGAAGTTCTAAGGACGGAAAAACGAATGGCAAGGTTCAGGCACGTGGCCCGCAGCGCGGGGCCGATGAGCGTGATGACGGTCTGAAGGAAAAATGATCGGCATCAACCGCGTCACCAAGGTGGTCAAAGGCGGCCGGATTCTCGGTTTCGCCGCCCTGGTGGTGGTTGGTGACGGTGATGGTCGCGTTGGCATGGGCAAGGGCAAGGCACGCGAGGTGCCGGTTGCCGTCCAGAAGGCTATGGACGAAGCCCGCCGCAAGATGTTCAAGGTGCCCTCTGCGCAGTGGCACGGTTCCCACGTGGTCGAAGGCCGTCACGGCGCTTCCCGTGTGTATATCGCCCCGGCTGCCGATGGTACCGGTGTGATCGCGGGTGGTCCGATGCGTGCCGTCTTCGAAGTTCTGGGCGTGACCAACGTCGTGGCCAAGAGCCATGGCTCCAGCAACCCGTACAACATGGTTCGTGCAACGCTGGACGCCTTCCGTAATTTGTCGACCCGGCCGAAATCGCTGCCAAGCGCGGCAAGACGGTCGAGGAAATCTTGGGTTGAGCGTCTGCGCCTGACGCGGACGTTCAGTCTGGAGAGACTTGATGAGCAACGAACAGAAGAAAACGGTCAAAGTGAAGCTGGTCCGCAGCCCCAGCCGTACGGTTGGCGGGCATCGCGACACAGTTCTCGGCCTTGGCCTGAAGCGGATGAATCAGGTCCGCGAACTGGAAGATACGCCCGCGGTGCGCGGCATGATCACCAAGGTGGCATACCTGGTCAAGGTGGTGGATTGATATGCGACTCAATGACTTGAAACCCGCAGCGGGCGCGACCCACGCTGCAAAAACGTGTCGGTCGCGGCATTGGTTCCGGCCTGGGCAAGACGGCCGGCCGTGGTCTAAAGGGCCAGAAATCCCGCGCCGGCGGTTTCCACAAGGTTGGCTTCGAAAGGCGGCCAGATGCCGCTGCAGCGTCGCCTGCCCAAACGCGGCTTCAAATCGCTGCAGGCCGGTCGCGTTGGCGAGGTCCCGCCTGTCCGACCTGCAACGTCTGGAAGCCACCGAAATCGACCTGTCCACGCTGAAGGCTGCCGGTCTGGTGTCGCAGCTGGCCCCTGTCGGCCAAGGTCATCCTGGCAGGCGAGCTGAAGCGCAAAGGTGACGCTGGTCGGCGTCGGTGCCACCAAAAGGTGCCCGCAGCGCCATCGAAGCCGCCGGCGGCAGCGTGCGGATCTCGTCGCAACCCAGTCGGCCTGAATCCATGGCAACCAATCGGTCAGTGCAGGCTCGTGAAGCCAACAAGTACGGCGATCTGAAGCGCCGTCTTGTCTTCTGGTGCTGGCGCTGGTGGTTTTTCCGCATCGGCACCCACATCCCGGTGCCCGGTATCAATCCGGACGCCCTGTCCGACCTGTTCAACAGTGAGCAGGGCGGCGCACTGGGTCTGTTCAACCTGTTCTCCGGTGGCGCGCTGAAGCGCTTCTCGGTGTTCGCGCTCGGGGATCATGCCGGTCATCTCGGCATCGATCATCATGCAGCTGCTGACGGTCGTCGTGCCGGCGCTGGAACAGATCAAGAAGGAAGGTGAGGCCGGCCGGCGCATCATCACGAAGTACACGCGCTGGTTCACGCTGGGTCTGGCCACGTTCCAGGCGCTGGGCATCTCGCTGGCGCTGGAGTCGCAGGCCAATCTGGTGACCGATCCTGGTTTCATGTTCCGTCTGGTGTCCGTCATCTCGCTGGTCACCGGAACCATGTTCCTGATGTGGCTGGGTGAGCAGATCACCGAGCGGGGGGCTGGGCAACGGCATCTCGCTGATCATCTTCTCTGGTATCGTGTCGGGTCTGCCCGGTGCAGTGGCCGGCATGGGTGAGCTGGTCAGCAACGGCGACGTGAACCCCGTGGCCGCGCTGATCATCATGGCGCTCGTCGTGCTGGTGACTGCCTTCGTTGTCTTCGTCGAACGGGGGCAGCGCAAGATCACCATCAACTACGCCAAGCGTCAGGTCGGCAACGAAAGATCTATCAGGGGCAGACTTCGTATCTGCCGCTGAAGCTCAACTATGGCCGGCGTGATTCCGCCCATCTTCGCCAGCTCGATCATCCTGTTTCCGGCTACGGCCGCCCAGTGGTTCACTTCGGGCGACAGCGAGAACGCGGCGGTTCGCGCCATCCGCGATCTGGCGGCCGTGCTTTCCCAGGGCAGCCGGTGACATGAGTGCTCTACGCCGTGTATCATCTTCTTCTGCTTCTTCACACGGCCCTGCAGTACAACAGCCGTGACACAGCCGAGAACCTGAAGAAGAGCGGTGCCATGCTTCCCGGCATTCGCCCGGGCGAGCAGACGGCAAAAGTACATCGACAAAGGTGCTGATGCGCCTGACCGGTGTCGGAGCCCTTTACATCACGCTGGTCTGCCTGCTGCCCGGTTCCTCATTCTCGAATGGAACGTCCCGTTCTACTTCGGGGTACGTCGCTCCTCATCATCGTGGTGGTGACGATGGACTTCATAGCCCAGGTTCAGACGCACCTGATGTCCAACCAGTACGAAAGCCTGCTGAAGAGAAAGCCAACTTCAAGGGCATGGGTACGATGGGTCGCTGACAGCACGCAACGGGAAAACAATGTCGAAGGAAGATGTCATCCAGATGCAAGGCGAGGGTGTTGGAGAACCTTCCCAACGCCACGTTCCGGGTCAAGCTGGAGAATGGTCATGTGGTGCTTGGCCACATTTCCGGGAAAGATGCGGATGCACTACATCCGCATCCTGCCTCGAGAACAAGGTGACGGTGGAGCTTACACCGTACGATCTTTCAGGGCGCGTATCGTCTTTCGCGCGAAATAAGACGGAAAGTTCGCCGTGGCCTGGCGCTGCGGTGCATAGAGGTTATCAGGACGGGTTAAACTCCCGTCTGCAAGCAAGGGACAGATCATGAAAGTCATGGCCAGTGTCAGAAAAATGTGCCGGAACTGCAAAATCATCCGGCGCAACGGAATTGTCGCGTTATTTGCGCCGATCCCGGCACAAACAGCGTCAGGGTTGAGAGAGGAATCTGAAACATGGCACGTATTGCTAGAGTCAACGTTCCGGATCGTCAGCACACCGTCATCGGTCTGACGGCCATTTACGGCATCGGCCGGGCCCGTGCCCAGGCCATCTGCGCCGCCGTGGGTGTCGAGCCTTCCAAGAAGGTCCGCGACCTGAGCGACGCCGAAATGGAACGCATCCGTGAACAGGTTGGCCGCTTCGTCGTCGAAGGCGACCTGCGCCGGGAAGTCTCGATGTCGATCAAGCGTCTGATGGACCTGGGCTGCTACCGTGGTCTGCGCCATCGGCGTGGTCTGCCGGTCCGGGGACAGCGTACCCGCACCAACGCACGTACCCGCAAGGGCCCGACCAAGGCCGGCGTGGCATTGAAGAGTAACTGGAGCCTGAGCAGAGATGGCACGTAATCCTACAGCGCAGCAGGTTGCCGCTTCCCAGCGCGCCCGCAAGAAAGTCAAGAAGAACGTATCCGACGGCATTGCACACGTCCACGCGTCCTTCAACAACACGATCATCACGATCACCGACCGTCAGGGGCAACACCCTGTCGTGGGCTACCTCGGGTGGCGCCGGTTTCCGTGGTTCGCGCAAGTCCACCCCGTTTGCGGCCCAGGTCGCTGCCGAGGCGGCCGGTCGCGTGGCCGTGAGTACGGCATCAGAACCTGGATGTCCGGATCAAGGGCTGACGGCCGTGACTCTCTCCGTGCGCGCCCTGAACGCGCTGGGCATCAAGATCCTGTCGATCTCGGATGTGACGCCGGTGCCGCACAACGGCTGCCGTCCGCCGAAGAAACGTCGTATCTGATCAACTGAAGACCACCTTGTTCGACCGGCGGGCCACCGGGCCTGCGGCGGACTAACCGCGGCAAGAGCCGCGCAGCAACAAAGACGTAAAGTGGCACGTTATATACCGGACCGAAGGCGAAACTGTCTCGCCGCGAAGGCACCGATCTTTTTCCTGAAGAGCGCCCGTCGCTCGCTCGACTCCAAATCGAAGGCTGACACCAAGCCTGGCCAGCATGGTCGCACCAGCGGCCAGCGCACCAGCGATTATGGTCTGCAGCTCCGCGAGAAGCAGAAGGTCAAACGGATGTACGGCGTTCTCGAGACGCCAGTTCCGTCGCTATTTTGCCGAAGCCTCGCGCAAGCGCGGCAACACCGGCGAACTGCTGCTGTCGCTGCTGGAATCCGTCTCGACAACGTCGTCTATCGCATGGGCCTGGCGTCGACCCGTGCCGAAGCCCGTCAGCTGGTCTCGCACCGTGCCATTCTGGTCAACGGTTCGATCCTGAACGTGCCCTCCGCGCACATCAAGCCGAACGACGTCATCTCCGTCAAGGAATCCGCCAAAAAAGCAGGCCCGCATCGAAGACGCCCTGAATCTGGCCGAGCAGCATGGTTTCCCGTCGTGGGTCTCCGTGGACAAGAACAAGAAGGAAGGGTGTTCAGATCCCTGCCGGATCGTTCCGAGATCGCCGGCGACATCAATGAAAGCCTGATCGTCGAGCTGTACTCGCGCTGATCGGGTCAAGTGAGGTAAGTCAATATGCAGACTGCAATGCTCAAGCCGCGCCTTGTGGAGTCCAGGAAATTTCCGGACCTTCCCATGCCCGCGTGGTGATGGAGCCTTTCGAGCGTGGCTATGGCCATACGCTCGGCAATACGTGCGTCGGGTTCTGCTGTCCTCGATGGTCGGCTATGCGCCGACCGAGGTGCAGATGCCGGCGTGGTGCATGAGTATTCGACAGATCGACGGCCTGCGTGAAGACGTGGTCGATCTGCTGCTGAATCTGAAAGGCGTTACTTTCAAACTGCACAACCGCAGCGAGGTCTTCCTCACCCTGCGCAAGGGAAGTTCCCGGTCCCGTCACGGCTGCCGATATCGAGCTGCCGCACGATGTCGAGATCATCAACCCCGAGCATGTCATTGCCACCCTCACCGAAAGCGGCAAGATCGACATGCAGATCAAGGTTGAGAAAGGTCGCGGCTACGTGCCCGGCACGATGCGCAATCTGGGCGACACCAAGACCATCGGTCGTATCGTGCTGGATGCCTCGTTCTCGCCGGTCCGTCGCGTCAGCTATGCCGTCGAGAGCGCCCGTGTGGGCAGCGTACCGACCTCGACCGTCTGCTGATCGACATCGAGACCAACGGTGCCATCGCGCCGGAGAAGCCGTTCGCCAGTCGGCCCGCATTCTGGTCGACCAGCTGCGGGTCTTCGCCTCCATCGAGGGCAACGAGCCCCCGATCGCCATCGGCATGGGTACCGACATCGGCAGCCTGTCCCCGGGGCGCATCGGAGGCAACGAACGTCCGGCCACGACCGAAGTCAACCTGGGCATCAGCGGTGGTGCCGGCGGCACGATCGACCCGATCCTGCTGCGTCCGGTCGACGATCTGGAACTGACCGTCCGTTCCGCGAACTGCCTGAAAGCCGAGAACATCTACTACATCGGCGATCTGATCCAGCGCACGGAAAACGAGACTGCTCAAGACACCGAATCTCGGTCGTAAGTCACTGAACGAAATCAAGGAAGTGCTGGCGTCGCGTGGTCTGACGCTGGGCATGCGGCTGGATGACTGGCCGCCCGCCGGGTTGGAACGCAACAGCTGACCCCGCTGAAGAACAGGATCTGAAGAATCATGCGTCATCGTCTCGGCCTCAAGAAACTCAACCGCACCAGCGCGCACCGTCAGGCCATGCTGCGCAACGTGACCAACTCGCTGTTGCGTCATGAAGTGATCAGAAACCACCCTGCCGAAGGCCAGGAACTGCGCCGCGTCGTCGAGCCCATCATCACGCTGGGCAGAAACCGTCGCTGGCCAACCGCCGCCTGGCCTTCGATCGCCTGCGCGATCGTGAAATGGTGGTCAGGTCTTCAACGAACTCGGCCCCCGCTATGCCGGTCGTCCCGGCGGCTATGTCCGCATCCTGAAGTTCGGCTTCCGTGATGGCGACAATGCCCCCATGGCCTACGTCGAACTGCTGGACCGCCCTGAAGTGGTGGAAGGCGCCGAAGAGGACAAGGCTGCGTAAGGCTGTCCGTACTGCGGCGAGCCATCGCTGCAGCACCTCTTCAGGAGTGATACGGATCAGGCCCGCCCGAGTGCGTCACTCCCCCAAACAAAAAGCCCTTTCGGGGCTTTTTGTTTTGAGGCAGAGGCTAACGTAACAGGGCTCCCTGTTGCTCACTTTCTGGAGCGCTGCCGATGATCATGGCCGCTCGGCCCACATCATGACGCTGCCCATGCGTTTCAGCGCAGGATGTGCCCTCATCATCGTCTTCTTCCCAAGGATATTGAGCTGACGTTAGCACGACCGCAGGGGCGGGAGCAACGGACAATGATGGTTTGAACGGGTTACGCCGGCGGGAGCCCCCTTCGTCTTTCATCCACTGCGCGGCCCTGAATGGCATAGTAGGTGAGCACGCCATTGGCCCCGGCGCGCTTCATCGCCAGCGGGGCCTCCATCGCCACGGCCTTTTCGTCGATCCAGCCATTCTGGGCTGCCGCCTTGATCATCGCGTACTCGCCGCTGACCCGATACACGAAGAGTGGGGCGCCAAACGCGTCCTTCACCCGCCGCACGATGTCCAGATAGGGGCGAGGCCGGGCGACCATCACCATGTCTGCGCCTTCCTGCAGGTCCAGCGCCACCTCGCGCAGGGCCTCGTCGCTGTTGGCCGGGTCCATCTGGTAGGTCTTCTTCGAACTCTTGCCCAGATTGCCCGCCGAACCCACTGCATCGCGGAACGGGCCATACCAGGCGGAGGCATATTTGGCCGAGTAGGCCATGATCTGCGTATGAATCAGCCCGTTCTCCTCGAACGCCTGCCGCAGCATGCCGATGCGCCCGTCCATCATGTCCGACGGCGCCACGATGTCCACGCCGGCCTCGGCCTGGACCAGCGCCTGCTGACGCAGCATGGCCAGGTCTCGTCATTCAGCACATAGCCGCTCTCGTCGATCAGGCCGTCCTGCCCGTGGCTGGTGTAGGGGTCCAGCGCCACGTCGGTCATCACGCCCAGCTCCGGAAAGCGTGCCTTGAGTGCGCGCACCGTGCGGGGAACCAGTCCCTCCGGGTCGGCGGCCAGTTTTCCGTCGGTGGTTTTCAGGTTGGCCGGGATGACCGGGAACAGGGGCCAGTACCGGTATCCGCAGCGCGCTGCACTGTTCCGCCACGATGCAGCAGCTGGTCGATGGTGTAGCGATGCACACCCGGCATCGAGCCGACAGCCACGGGTTCGCGTGTGGCGGCGCCATTGTCGTCATGCACGAACACCGGGTAGATGAAGTCATCCGGGCGCAGGTGCGTTTCCTGCAGCATGCGCCGCGAAAAGTCGTGACGCCGGTTGCGGCGCATCCGGGTGCCCGGGAAGGCGCCCAGGGCAGAAGCCAGCGGAGGGAAAGAGAAAGCCTGTCTGAATTCATGATGCAGCAGATAGTGGAGCAAGAGTGACTGGAAGGGTCGGAGTGACCGGAAAAAGGCGGAACGCTCGGAAGAGGGCGAAGAGAGCGAGAGAGCGAAGAGAGCGAAAAACGGCAAAAGGGTGAAGAGGGATGAAAACGGCGAAAGCAGTGGGAACGCGGAAACAGCGAAATTCGGCCTCATGACGCAGCGTCGGGCTGTGATGATGTGAATGTCAGTACCGCGAGGGAGCATGCATTCAGCAGACATTGCATCATGGATGCAGGATTAGCCGGCTACAGCTACCCCATGCCCCTTCACCAGCATCGGTGCGTTGGGGCCATGATGTTCGGCCACCAGCGCCTGCCAGTCCTGCGCACTGCTGGCGAAGAGGATGTCGATGGCTTCGCGCAGCGGGTCGATGCCCGTCCGGTTCAGTGCCGAGAAGATCTGTACCAGTACGGGGCCTTCGCGGTTCTGGATCACGCTTTCCCGACACAGCTTGCGACGCACTTCCAGTGCCTGCTGGCGCGACAGTTTGTCCGCCTTGGTCAGCACCAGCACGAGGGGCAGGGTGCCGGGAATCCAGGCCAGCAGCGCCGGTCGAGGTCGGTCAGGCCGCGGCGGATGTCCACCATCAGCACGATGCCCGAGCGCCTGCCGGCGGGTCATGTAGTCGCCGGCCAGCGACTGCCAGGAGCGCTTGGCTTCGGGACTGGCCGTGGCAAAGCCGTAGCCCGGGGTGTCCACCAGAAAGCCCAGCGGCTCGGGCTGTTTGACGGGGCCCACGGCAAACAGGTTCAGCGCCTGGGTGCGGCCAGGGGTGCGGCTGGAGAAGGCCAGCCGTTTCTGGTTGCACAGCGCATTGATGCACGAGGACTTGCCGGCATTGGGCGCCCCACGAACGCCACTTCGGGCAGGCCGTGAGGGGTTGGCGCGGTTGAGCTGGGGCAGCTTTGCGACCGTGTCGGCAAAGCGCGCGGTGGTCAGAATGGTCATGCGCCCCATTATCCCGCATGCGAGGCCGCCGGTGTCGGCCTGTGGCGCGCTTCTTCAACATCAACGTCTGCCGTTGGCCACTCGCACGTCCAGACCGCCACCCGCCTTTCCGCCCCGACGGACGGCACCAAAAGTTGCTGGGGCAGCCCCAAAGTTTGATCATGCGCAACGTATTGGTTGTGTGCACTGGGTATCCTCAGCTGAATCTGAATTAGCTCCTATGAGTAGGGTCGAGAGGAACATGCGGACGACAGGAACGATGGCTGCGCAACTGGGCGTGCAGGATGCCTGTGATTGCCGGAAACCGGCTGCTTCTGCGAGGAATGACCGCATGGGTGGGCCGCTGGCTGCAACCCCGCGCGCTGGCAGGCGTGGCAACCGCCGTGGCACTGGGCCTCATGGCCGGCCCGCACTGGCCGAAGAGGCCGCCAAGGAAAGACCACCGTTGAAACCGGACCTCGCTGCCAGCCAGGAAACGGTGGAGGACGTATGTGCCGCCTGTCACGGGCGGATGGCAACAGCACCATCTCCGCCAACTCAAAACTGGCTGGGCAGCACGCCGGTACATCCGCAAGCAGTTGCGGGACTTCACGCCGCCCGAAGACGGCAAACCGGCCAGGCGCGCCAGCTGCCGTCATGGGAAACGCCTTTGCCTCGTCGCTGGAGCCGCAGGACATCGTCAACGTGGCTGCCTACTTCGCCGCGCAGAAGCTTACTGCGCCGGCCGCAGCCTCAATGCGGAGCTGGTCGAACTGGGCCAGAGCATCTACCGGGGTGGCATTGCTGCCAAGGGCGTTCCTGCCTGTGCCGCCTGTCATGGTCCGGCCGGTGACGGCATGCCGGCACAGTACCCGCAACTGCGTGGCCAGTTGCCGAGTACACCACCGCCCAGCTGGTGGCCTTCCGCGACAGCGCCCGCAAGAACAACCATCCGATGGCCGAAATCGCGCTGCGCATGACCGATCCGGAAATCAAGGCCGTGGCCGATTACATCGCCGGCCTGCGTCCCGAAGGGGTACGCCGGAGGCCAAGCCCGCCGACGCCCCAAACCGGAAGCCGACAAAGAAGACAGAAGCCAACAAGGAAGCCGACGGTAACGCTGCCCTCAGAACGCCACCTTCACCGTCAGCCAGGCCGAGCGCGGGTCGCCCAGCACCACCATGTCTGGCTGTGACTCGGTGGCATAGGGCGAGTCGGTCACGTTGTTCTAAAAGCCCGACAGCGTGACCGTGGGGCTGAACCGGTACTCGAAGCCCACGTCGGCAGCGGTGTGGGACGACCGCAGATGGTGTCGTTCTCGTTGCCGTAGAGCCGGGTGACATGGCGGGCGCCGGCCTGCAGTTTCAGCTCGGGCGTCAGCGCGTAGCTGGTCCAGAGATTGGTCACGGTGCGGGGCACGTTGGAGGGCGTCTTGCCGGCGAGGGATTCCCCACGCCGGTAGAACTGTTTGTACTCGGCGTCCACATAGCCCACATTGGCCTGCATGGACCAGGCCGGGGTCAGCTGCAGGCCCAGTTTGGCCTCCACGCCCCTGGCATCCTGCCGGCCGATCAGGTAGGTTACCCGGCGGTCACGCGGGTCGTTGGTGGCAATGTTGCGGCGGCTGATGTCATACACGCGACAGCGTGGCACTGCCGCGGTTTGCCCAGAGCTGATCTTCGTGCCCAGCTCCAGCATGCGGCCGGTGGTCAGCGGTCGTTAACCAGGATCTGCGGTAGTAGGTGCTGGCAGGTTGCCAGCAGCCGGGTCGGCAGCGGTGGCGTACTGGGCGATAGACCATGGTCTGCGAGATGTCCCAGGTCAGCCCGATGCGGCCGGTGGTGGGGTGGTGGCTCCGCTTGCCGTCGCGTTGACCTCCTCGGGTCCAGACTGGAGAGTGCGGCTTGATGCGTTCGTGCCTCAGGCCGGTGAGGCAGCTTCAGGGTGGGTGTCAGGTCGGTGCGGTTCTCCAGATAGAAGGCCGGGTTGTCTACGGTGGCGGTTCCGGCACGTGGGTGGACACCATGCCCGGCAGGTCGTAGAAATACTCGGTGACGAAAGCTGTCCGGATCGACGGCGCTTTCCCAGTCGTCCGAGGCGTAGGCCGGGTAGGTGGTCTGGCGGTTGAACGACACGTCCACGCCAAAGCTCCAGTCGCTGCGGTGGCCGGCAATGGCCGAGCGCAGGGGTGGCGTCGACTGCGGTCGCCGAGACACGCGGTGGTCGTGGCGCTGCAGCAGGGCGCTGGTGCGGTTGACCTGCGTGTTGGTGCTGTCGAGGGCGTATTCTTCGACGTTGCGGTAGTCACGCACCGCGTCGTACCCGTAGAAGGTGTTCTTCACGGACAGCGCATCGCTGAGTTTCCAGTCGGCCATCGAGCGCAGCCACTGCACGCGCTGCATGTACAGGCCGTCGGCGCTGTTGTAGTTCTTGTGGCGCAGCCTTTCCAGCACGCTCTGCCGGCCTTCGGCGGGTTGGATGACCGGCGTGCCCCAGTAGGGGCGAGTAGTCGCGTTCGTGCTGGTACTCATAGGCCAGCGTGTGGGTAAAGCCGCCACCGGGTCCGAGCAGCAGCGGTGACGATCTGTGAGCTGTGCCGCGGTTGTCGTCGGCCCACTGGCCACCACGCTCGTGGTTGGCGTCGATGCAGACATTGGTCTTTCTGGCCGCTGCGTCTCCCGCCAGACGGCGGTTCAAGCCGAAGAGCGAGCCTGGCCATGGCGCCGGTGACGCGGCCCAGCTGCACTTCGCTGATGTCGTGGCGCTGTGCGGTCTTGGTGATGTAGTTGATGGTGGCGCCCGCCACCGGCCCCATACAAGGCTGGTCGGGCCGCCGATGTCTTCCACCGTTCGCCGAGTCGGCATCCACCGGCTGGGTGTGAATGCTGTACTGCAGGTTGATGCCGTTTAGCTAGACCTGATTGATCGAGGCGCCGCGAAAGCCGCGCCGCGTGACCTTCACATCGCCATGGGTGGCACTGGTGTGCACGCCGGGCAGTTCGTTGAGCACGTCGTGGGTGGTGCGGGCGCCGCGGGCATCGATAGTCTCGCGGTCTATCACGGTGACGGAGGCCGGCGTCTCCCGCTCGGTCAGAGCCCAGGCGGCTGCGTGCTGTTGGCGGTGTCCATCCGCAGCAGGCCGTTCGGATCCTGGCGCCGGTCGTGCACCGAAAATGGTGGGCAGGGTCTGCCGCGTGGTGGCCGGACTGGCGGCGCGCCGGGCTGGCACTCTGCCGGCTCGGCCGCGCGCGGTCATGTCCGCCGTCTGTGCCAGGGCCTGCAGGGCCATCAGTACGCCCAGCGAACGGACAGGCCGGCCAGCAGGCGGTGGGAGGGGCCCTACGGACGGAAAACATGACTGCCACGTGCGCCCGAAAAATCAGGAACAGGATATATTGTCGACATGGTGATTGACCCAGAAGGGAAGAAAAATTTCTTCCCGAATTATCGACAATCTTCCCCTGATTGTGAATATGCATGAATGGTTTTTGATGACAATCGTCCGGTTTTGCGCTGGATCAAATTTGCAGGACCGGATATGGGTTTAGGTGGTGCAGCGCGGTTTTATAAATTGAAATTCATCAATATATGGGTTTTCCCGGAGGCTATTGAGATTCCGCGGCCTGCCTTTTTACGCGCCCAAAGGGGAGGCGCGGGGGCCAAAAATGGGGCCAGGCGCGCAATACCCGGCGGTCAGCCGATATGTATCATCTACCCGTTTCTGGTGGATAAAGTTTCGCGGTCCACGTCGAATTTTCAGCCGCCGCTCGTGCCGCATCAGGTCGTACGGTTTTCGCCTCGCAGATCACGCGTACGTCCGGCCGTCCAGCAACACCTCGGCGGGGCGCGGGCGGATGTTGTTGAGTTGGAGGCCATCGTCGCCCCCAGGCGCCGGCCGACAGGATGGCCAACACGGCATCGTCCGGCAGCGCCAGCGTACGCCGCTGCCAGCCAGTCGCCGCTCTCGCACCGGCCCCACATCGGCCGTCACCACCGGTGCATCGCCCGGATTGACCACCTCGATGCTGTGCCACGCCTGATACAGCGACGGACGCATCAGGTCGTTCATTGCCGCATCCACCACGGCAAAATGGTGTCCTTCGTTGTCCTTCCGGGTGTTTCCAGACACGTCAGCGGCAGGCCGGCGTTGCCAGATCAGCGCCCGCCCGAATTCGGAACATCACCTGCGGTACCGGCCCGGCCGCCACGGTCCAGCCGGTCGAGCAGCGCTCATCAGCGTCTCGGGCGGCGGTGGCGTTTTCGTCGTCGTAGCGGATGCGCAGTCGCCGCCAGATCCAGATGGTGCATGGCAATGCCAGCCGCTTCAGCTGGTCACCAGCGCCAACACTTGTCCAGCGCAGCGGCGAGGAAGAGGCGGTTTCGGTGATCTGCGAACCGATGGCAATCGATGCCGCGAATGGCCAGATGGGGGCACGGCGGCGGCCCTGCCGATGGGCCGCCAGTGCCTGGCTGTGCGGAATGCCGAACTGTTTCTTTTCCTTCGGGCCGGTGGAGATGTAGGGGTGGGTGGCCGCATCCACATCCCGGGTTGATGCCTTGAGACCGGTGCCTTCAGGTGCAGTTCGCCGGCAGATCTGGTTCAGCCGTTCCAGTTCGGGCAGCGATTCCACGTTGAAGCAGCCGATGCCAGCCGTGAGGCCTGACGGATCTCGTCGGCCGTTGCCCGCGCAGAACACCACCTTTGCCGGATCGCCGCCGGCGCCACCACGGGCGGATTCGCCGCCCGACACACGTCGAAGCCGGCATGGCGAGCAAACAGCTCCAGAAATGAGCCAGGTTGCTGTTGGCCTTCACGGCATAGCAGATGCGCGCGTCGACCGGCCAGTGCCTGGGTGAAGCGCTGCCAGGTGGCCTCGATGGCCTCGCGGCTGTCACACATAGAGGGCGTGCCGTACTCGCCAGCCAGGGGCCAGCAGGCTGTGCGGGCCGGCCTGCGCGCTCGCCATCAGCCGTGCGCTGCAGCCAACCGTCGGGGTGTTGAAGGCAGTTGGCTCGTGCGGATTGCTGTGGCGATGGCGGACGGTGGCGCTGTGGCACAGGAGCGGTGGAACTGGACGCACGTCAGATGCCGGCAAAAGAGCCGGAAGGCGGGATCAGGGAAAAGGACTGCCCGCAGAACGGCAGTGGGAGAAGGCTGACAACAGCCGGATCCAGGAAGCCGGGGCGGGCAGGCAGGGCCGAAAGAGGTAGCCCGTGTGCCGGAAGCGGCTAGGGGCAGGATGGTTCCGCGCGGGCCGTGCGGCAGGCGAAGGCCAGCTCTTCGACGTGTCGCCGGTGTCGGTGCTGCCAGGCCGGCGCTGTCCCGTGCCGGCGTTACCGGTGTTCGTGTTGCCGGTATCCGTGCTGCCCGAACCACTGGACGACCGCTGCTCCAGCACCTCGGCCGCAGTGCCGCTGTCCACGCCGTTGACCGGTGCCGTGACGGCCTGCCTGTCGTCCTGCGCGCTGGTGCCGGACTGTGAACCGGCCCGAGGCTGCATCCGCGGCCGGTGTGGCCGGCGTTTCGGGCGGCAGGTACAGCGGACCTTTCTGGCCGCAGCCGGCCAGCAGCAGGGTACCAGCAGGGCCAGAAGGGAGGGAATTAGAATCGGGGAACGCATCTATGGACCCGGGCCCTTCGGCCCATCGGATTGGCATGGGTGGCGGCGGCAGATCAGGAAGCAGGCAGGCGCCCTGTCATCCACGCCCGCCCGGCGGCCCATTACAGACAGGAACTGAACTTTTAGCATGAGCGAATTCTCACAGCAGGTCGGCGTCGTGCTCGACGCGCTCACCGAAGGCATCGAAGTGGCCGGCGAGAACGCCGACATGGATCTGGAAGTCACCCGCGCCGGCAACGTCATCACCCTCGAGTTCGAAGACCGGTCGCAGATGGTCATCAACAGCCACGAGGCGGCCGGCGAGGTGTGGAGTGATACTCCAAACAGGGGCGGCTTTTCTTCCGCCCAGCCGGTGAGCCAGTGGATCGACACCCGCAGCGGCAAGGAACTGCTGGCCCTGCTGACCGAAGAAATCGGCTTTCATGCCGGCCAGCCCATCGACCTGTCGGCCATCCGGTTCTGAAAACCATCCCGGGCAGTCTGGACGTCGACTTTCGACTTTCAGTGTGCACACCTCATCCCTCCATGAGGTGTGGCCATGGGTAGGCCCCGAACTCAGAAGATCTGGTCCTTGGTCTGCTGGCCGTCCTTCAGATCGGACGAAGACCGTCCTCGGTGATCCCCAGCGCCCGTTTCACCCCAGGGCTGCTGGGCTGGGCCTCGTCCAGATAGTATTCGCCGTCGATCTCGGTCACCCCGTGCGGCACCGGCCGTGCCTTCTCCGGCACCCCGGCATCACTTCCTTCAGGTATTCGATCCAGATCGGCGGTGCCAGGCCACCGCCGGTCTCGCGTTCGCCCAGGGTCTTGGCCGGTCGTAGCCCAGCCACGTCACCCCGGCCACCTCGGTGGCATAGCCGGCAAACCAGGCATCGCGTGAATCGTTGGTGGTGCCGGTCTTGCCGGCCAGATCGTTGCGCTTCACCTCCTTCGTCACCCGGGCGGCCGTACCGTGGCGGGCCACCGTCTTGAGCATGCTGTCCATCAGGAAGGCATTGCGCGGATCGATGGTCAGGTTGTCCTCGCCGCCGGCCCGGGGCGGATTGACCCCTGGCCACTTCACGGCCGGTCTGGTCGGTGATGCGGTCGATCGGTACGGCTCCAGCCGGTAACCGCCGTTGGCAAAGGTGGCGATCCGGTGGCGATCTGCATGGGCGTCACGCTGCCGGCGCCCAGCGCCATGGTCAGGTAGGGCGGGGTTGCGCTCGGGCCGGATGCCGAGTTGCGGCCCAGATAGTCCTGCGCGTAGTCGACACCGATGTCCTGCAGGATGCGGATCGACGGCATGTTCTTCGACTTGAGCCAGCGCCGTGCGCAGCGTCGGCCCCTCGTAGTGGCCGCCGTGAGTTTTTCGGTTCCCAGAGCTGGTTGCCCGTGGTGGCCGGATCCAGAGATGATCGGCGCATCATTGACCACCGAGGTGGTCAGGCGAAACCCCTTTCCAGCGCGGCCGAGTAGATGAAGGGCTTGAGCACCGAGCCCGGCTGGCGCACCGACTGCGTGGCCCTGGTTGAACTTGCTGCGGCTGAAATCGTAGCCGCCCACCATGGCGCGGATGGCGCCATCGTTGGTGTCGAGCGTCACCATGGCCGCTTCCATCCGGGTGCCTGGGTGATCTCCAGCCGTTCTTCCCTTCGGTGATGCGCACCACGGCGCCCGGGCGCAGCCGCCGGTTGGCGGGTGCCTCGATTGAGCCACCCGCTTCACGAAGGCCAGCCCGGGCCCGGAAATGTCGAAGCTCACCTCGCGTCCACGGGACACCGTGACTTTCTGCGGGCTGGCCGACAGCACCACCGCCGACAGCAGTTTGCCCACGTCACCCGCCTGGGCCACGGCTTCCTCGATGCGGTCCTCGCGTTCGGTCTCGTCGTTAGTGTTCAGGTCCACCGCCGATTCAGGGCCGCGATAGCCATGCTTGCGGTCGAAGGCAAACACGGCATCCCTGCACTGCCCGGTTGGCCGCCCGCTGGTCCTTTGCGCGGATGGTGGTGTAGACACGCAGCCCGCCGGTGTAAAGCGTCGTCCCTGAACTGTTCGGCCACCAGTGTGCGGGCCATCTCGGAGGCCCACTGCGCCTGCAGCGGGAAGGTGGGCCGGTCGATGTGCACCTTCAGCTCCTCGTTGCGGGCCTGCTGGTACTGCTCTTCCGTGATGAAGCCCAGCGTGCGCATGCGTGACAGCACGTACTGCTGCCGCTGGCGCGCCCGCTCGGGGTTGGCAATCAGGTTGTCACGGGCCGGTGCCTTGGGCAGGCTGGCCAGCATGGCCATCTGGCCGATGGAGAGTTCCGACGGCGGCTTCGCCGAAGTAGGTCTGGGCCGCCGTGGCAAAAGCCGTACGAGCGCTGCGAGGAAGATCTGGTTGGCGTAGATCTCGAAGATCTGCTGCTTGGTCAGCTCCTGCTCGATGCGCAGCGTCAGCAGCACCTCGTAGAACTTGCGTGCGTGAACTTGCGCTCGCGGCTCAGGAAGGTGGTGCGCGCCAGCTGCATGGTGATGGTGCTGGCACCCTGGCCACGGCCACCGCTCTTGATGTTGGCCAGGATGGCCCGCGCCACCCCGGCAGGTCGATGCCGTGGTGGAGAAGAACTCGTCGTCCTCGGCCGCCAGGATGGCCTCGCGCATCTTGACCGGGAAGCTGTCGTGGCGACCACCGTGCGCTTTTCTCTGCGCCGTACTCGCCGATCAGCAGCCCGTCGGCCGAGAAGACCCGCATGGGCAGCGGGCGGTAATCGGTCGAGGGCCGTGAGCGGCGGGAGCTGGCTGGAGGCCACCTCGTAGGCCACCACGCCCAGCAGCCCCGCCGTGATCACCAGGACGCCCCCTGTCGCTGCCGACCAGCCCAGAAACGCAGCACCGGATGCCGGCGGGGGCTTGGCGGACTGCGGCCCCTGGGCGCGGCGGCCCGGGGCGGGCCCCAGGGAGGAGGGGCTGCCGGGTGGGGAGCTGGACAGAGTGGGTTCTTGCTTCATGAATGCGTGCGTGAACAGGGGAGCGGGCATGCCGCGCCAACTCGACACTATAAAGGAAGCGCACCGCGAGGTCATCCGGTGTGGCTTGCCACCGGTCGGCTGCAGGGGGCGCCGGGCAGCTGCATCAGTTACATCTACACCCGTGTCGACGAACGGCGTGCTGTGCCGCCGGATGTCGCAAGCGCCTGGCCGGCCTGGGAAACGTGTCATTGGTCCCATGCCTCCGGCAGGATTTCCGACCCCTGCTGCAGCGCAAACGACCGTTCGACCGGCAAATTCGACTGCTCTTCCCCGACGAGCGACCAGGGTAACGCGCCTTGATCAGTGGTTCGGGAAGGTGGATGAAAACGTCGAAAAAGATCTTAAAGTGAGCCCCTGTTTGTCAGGCGGTAAATGAGAAATTGTAAGGGATGCAGGTCTCGGACCGGTTTCCCGAGGGATTTTTCTTGATCGGGTGGTTTTGTGGGATTTCGGCTTCAAACATTGTTATCGCGTGGACCGGCCCCGTTGATCGGGGTGGATTTTACGCGTCCAGCGTCAAAGTCGTCGAGCTTTCCGCCGGTAAACAGGCACCGATGCGCTCTGGAACGGTACGCCATCGAGCCGATCGAGCGTGGCGCCGTGGTCGATGGCGTGGAACGTCACTGAAGCCGTGGCCGATGCGCTGCTGCGTGCCCTGCGCAAGGCCGGTACCTCGACCCGGCAGGTGGCCATGGCGCTGCTTTCGTCGTCGGTCATCACCAAGCGGATCACGCCGCCGGCGGATCTGACCGAGGATGACTACGAGGTGCAGGTCCGAATCGGAGGCCAGCCAGTACATCCCCTTCGCCATCGACGAAGTGAACCTGGACTTCCAGGTGCTGGGTCCCTGGCCACCGACGAAACCAGCGTCGACGTGCTGCTGGCCGCCTCGCGCAAGGAAAAAGGTCGATGACCGCGTGATGGTGGCCGAACTGCCGGCCTGAAGCCGCTGATCATCGATGTCGAACCCTACGCGGCCCGCATCTCCATCGACAACATCATCAGCCAGCTGCCGGCCGGCGGTGAAGGGCAGATCCTGGCCGTGTTCGACATCGGCCAGACCGCCACGCGCCTGGCCGTGATCTACAACGGCCAGACCGTCTTCGAGCGCGAACAGCCCTTCGGCGGCAACCAGCTGACGCAGGAAATCGTCGCGCCTCTACGGTCTGACCGCCGAAGAGGCCGAGCTGAAGAAGCGCAGCGGCGACCCGCCCGAAAAACTACACGAAAGAACTCGCTGCACCCTTCGTCGAGGGCCGGCGCCACCGAACTGGCCCGCTCGCTGCAGTTCTTCTTCTCGTCCACGCCGTACCAGCGTGTCGACCGGATCCCGCTGGCAGGCGGCGCGGCCGTCACCGGGCCTGGCCGAAGCGGTACTGCAGAAAACTCGGTGCCCACCGAAATCCTCAGCCCCTTCCAGGGCATGGAAATCGGTGATGCCGTGTCCGAGAAACAGATGAATCTGGACGCGCCCGCACTGCTCGTGAGCTGCGGCCTGGCCATGAGGAGGTTCGACCAATGATCCGTATCAACCTGTTGCCGCACCGCGAACAGAAACGCGAGCGGCGCAACGCGACTTCAACGGCCAGCTGGTGGCCGCGGCCCTGGTGGGCGGTGGCCTGGTGTTTCTGGGCGGGATGTTCATCAACCACCAGATCGAGAACCAGAATGCCCGCAACGACCTGATCCGCAGCGAGAACCAGAAACTCGATGCGCAGATCGCGGAAATCAAGGATCTGGAAAGCGCCATTGCCTCGCTGAAGGCACGCCAGACCGCCGTGGAAGACCTGCAGAGCGACCGGACCATCCCGGTGCACCTGTTCGACGAGCTGGTCAAGATGACACCTGAAGGCGTGTACCTGGACAAGCTGGAACAGCGCGATATGCAGGTCACGCTCACCGGCAAAGGCACAGTCCAACGAACGCGTGGCCGAATTCCGCGCAACCTCAGCGACGGCAGCCCGTGGCTGGAAAAACCGCAGCTCGAGGAAATCCGTGAGGAAGAACTGCGCAGCCGCGGCCGCAACGGCGATGTCAAGCGTGCGCACGAATTCCGCCTGAACGTGCTGGTCAGCGCCGAGGCGCCGGCGCAGCTCAACGCCCAGCCCGGCAAGGTGGCCCTCAACACCGCTGCCACCAGGGAGCCAAGTGATGAAGAACGTTGAAATCAATTTCAGCGGCCTGACCCGGCAGTTCGAGGGTCTGAACGGCCGCCACCCCGGCCTGTGGCCGATTGCTAAGGCGCTGCTGCTCTCGGGCGTCGTGGCTGCCCTGGTGGCTGCCGGCTGGTTTTGCCTACTGGAGCGGCCTGAACGAGGGAACTGGAATCGGCCCAGGCCCAGGAGCAGACCCTGAAGGACGAATACACGCAGAAAGTGGCCAAGGCCGTCAACCTCGACGACCTGCGCCGCCAGAAAGTGCTAGCCGAACAGTACGTGGGCGTGCTGGAGAAACAGCTGCCCAGCCGTGCCGAAATGGATGCCCTGCTGTCGGACATCAACCAGGCCGGTGTGGGTCGTGGCGCCACGCTGCAGCTGTTCCGCCCGGGTTCCGTGGAGCTGAAGAAACACTACGCCGAACTCGCCCATCGCCGTGAAAGTGGTGGGCGGGTTCACGACCTGGCCTCGTTCAGCAGCGACCTGGCTAACCTGCCACGTATCGTGACGCTCAACAACATCACCATCGAACACAAGAACGGTGGGAGTCTGGAAATGAGCGCCACCGCAAAAACCTTCCGCTATCTGGACAAGGATGAAATCGCCGGTCAGGCGGCCGGGGGCAAGAAATGAACGCGCACAAACGATGGATGACCGCAGGCTCGGCCCTGCTGCTGGGCACCGTGCTCAGCAGCGCTGCAGCGCCAACCTCGATGAAGTGCAGGCGTGGATGGACAACACCCGCAACGACACGCCGCGCAAGGTGGGCAAGCTGGACGAGCCGAAGAATTTCGTGCCCTTCCGCTGCGAAGCGAAGCTCGACTACGACCCTTCTCGGACAGCAAGCTGGTGGTGGCCATGGCCAACCTGAGCGACCGCAGCCGTTCGGGCCTGGCGCCGGACCGCAACCGCCGCAAGGAAGTGCTCGAGAACTTCCCGCTGGACTCCGTGAAGCTGGTGGGTCACCTGCAGAACAAAACCAACGGCAACGTTGCATTGCTGGCGGTGGATGACGTGGTCTATCAGGCACGCGTGGGCAACTACGTGGCCAGAACTACGGTCGCATCACCAGGATTACCGAAACCGAAATGGGCGTGAAGGAGCTGGTGCGCGATGCCGCCGGCGACTGGGTGGAACAGGACACCACGCTCTCTCTCGAAGACGAACCCAAATCATGAACCAACGACCTGGGAAACATACGGCCATGCGCTTTCGAAAAACCTCCATCGCCGCAGCCCTTGTCGGGTTCGGCACCGTTGCTGCCAGCCCGGCCTGGGCCATCAGTAATTCCATCGAATCGATCATCGGCTCGCAGCAGGGTGAAGCCACGCAGGTGCGCATCCGCATGGGCATGCCACTGACCGAGGTACCGCCCAGCTTCAGCCTGGCCAACCCGCACCGGCTGGCGCTCGACTTCAAGGACACCGACAACCGCATCGGCCGCAGCCTGGTCGAGATTGCCGGCGGTGACGTGAAAAGCGTCAACGTGGTGCAGAGCGGCGAGCGTTCGCGCGTCGTGCTGAACATGTCGCGCCCCATGCGCTTTCAGACCGAGATCGACGGCAACGACCTGATCCTGTCGCTCAACCGCCAGGACACCGTGGTCGGCGCCCCGGTCAAATCCGACCCCGCTGCCGATGGTGGCCCAGAACGCCCGCGGCAGCCTCCACGCGCTGAAGGACATCGACTTCCGCCGTGGCAAGGACGGTGAAGGCCGCGTGGTCATCGACCTGTCCGACGACGGTGCCGGTGTGGACGTGCGCCAGCAGGGCAAGAACCTGATCGTCGAATTCCAGGGCACCTCGCTGCCGGTCAACCTGCGCCGCCAGCTGGACGTGGCCGACTCGGCACGCCCATCAAAACGGTGCGCACGCAGTACCAGGGTGGCAACACCCGCCTGATCATCGAGCCGCAGGGCCTGATGGGAACACAGCGCCTACCAGAGCGACTCGCAGTTCGTGGTGGAAGTCAAACCCGTCAAGGAAGACCCGAACCGCCTCACGCAGGGCAGCCGCCCCGGCTACCGCGGCAGCGCCTGTCGCTGAACTTCCAGAACGTCGACGTGCGTGCTGCTGCAGGTCATTGCCGACTTCACCAATCTGAACATCGTCACCAGCGACACCGTGCAGGGGCAAACTCACCCTGCGCCTGAAGGACGTGCCCTGGGACCAGGCGCTGGACATCATCATGCAGTCGCGCGGCTGGACATGCGCAAGAACGGCAACGTCGTGATGATCGCCCCGCGTGAAGAACTGGCCACCAGGAAAAGCTCACGCTGGAATCGAAGCAGCAGATTGCCGAATCGAGCCGCTGCGCACCGAGACCTTCACGCTGAACTACCAGACCGCAGAAAAAATCCGCGACATGCTGACCGACGAGAAACAGTCGGTCCTGTCCAAGCGCGGCAGCGCCCTGGCCGACATCCGTTCGAACAAACTGTTCGTGATGGACACCCCGTCGCGCCTGGATGAAGTGCGCCAGATGATCGCGCAGATCGACATCCCGGTGCGTCAGGTGCTGATCGAGGCCCGCATCGTCGAAGCCGACGACCGCTTCTCGCGCAACCTCGGCACCAAGCTGGGCTACTACGACCGCCGCTCCACCATGTACCGCACGGTGTCGCGTCCGAACCCGGTGACGGGCGAGGCCGAAGCCTACAACGTGCCGGTCTATGGTCCGGGCTCGAAGCTGGGCCGCGTGGGTTACGGCAACACCATTTCGGGCAACCTGTCCGGTTCGGCCGACCTGTCCGCGCAGCTGGGCGGTGAAGAATCTGGCGCCGCCGTGGGCCTGGGCAAGGCCACGGATCAGCCAACACCAACTTCTTCAGCTTCCCCGCCGGTGGCATCAACGGCACGAACCCGGCCTCGCTGGCCATCAGCCTGTTCGGTTCCAGCCTGTCGCGCTTCATCAACCTGGAACCTCGGCCCTCGAAGCCGACCAGCGCGGCAAGGTGGTTTCCAGCCCGCGCGTGCTGACCTCAGCCAGCGCCCGGCCGTGATCGAGCAGGGTACCGAGCTGCCGTACCAGTCGGCCACCTCCAGCGGCGCCACCTCGGTGTCGTTCCGCAAGGCCAACCTGCGCCTGGAAGTGACCCGCAGATCACGCCGGAAGGCAACGATTCTGGATGTGGACGTGAGCCGCGACGCCGTGGGTCAGCTGACCAACGCCGGCTACGCGATCGACACCCGTCACGTGAAGACGCAGGTGCTGGTGGAAGATGGCGGCACGGTGGTGATCGGTGGCATCTACGAACAGTACGAGCGCAACCGTGCCGACAAGGTGCCCCTGCTGGGTGACATCCCCATCCTGGGCTACCTGTTCCGCAGCACCTCGCGCTCGAACGACCGGACCGAACTGCTGGTGTTCCTGACGCCGCGGATCGTGACGGACAAGCTGGCACAGCGGTGAGCTGATGCTCGCGTGAAAGGGAAGGGCCGCGCCTGGTGGGGCGGTTCTTCCGGGAAAAGCAAAAAGCGGCCGGGTGGCCGCTTTTTGCAGCAGACCGAAGTCGGGTTTGGTTTTCCGGCGGCCTGGTGACCGCATGAGCTTTTCTACCAGGCAAGTGCCTCGAAAGCCGATCCTGTGAGCCTGAATCAATGTTCAGGCCTACCAGTCTTGCAGGTTTTCTGACGACGCCATGTTCGTCGCTGATTGATTCAGGGAGTTGACAAGCTCTCAGTGCGCCTGGGCGGATCTGCTTGATAAAATCCACGTGAGGAACGATGGCGCGGCTGGGTTTCTTTTTGTGGGTTGAGAATGCCCACTGATTGTAGATTCGCCTCTTGCCAGTTTGATGGGCTCCAGCAGGTCAGGTCGTTGGACACGACGACCGCAATGTCGAAACGATCAAGATGTGCGTCATGCAGCAGGTGGGCTGCCAAGTTGACGTCCGAGCCCTTCTCTTCCGTCTTGATGATGTCAACGTATGGATTTTCCTGGTTCCGGGTTTGCAAGTCTTGCTTTTCACCTTATGGGACAGGTAGTGCCCATAGATGATGTCACAACAGGAATTGTCGAGAGGGCGCGCAGATAGGCCTGCTGGCGGGCTGGCTGCAACGGATCGTTGGGCCGGGCGCTGATGCGTGCAGTAAAATGCCCGAGTGATCTATATCGTTATTGGGCAGATGGGCTTGGCACAGAGCCCCTGAGATCCAGCCATTTGAAAGGAGTCCTTTCAGAGCGCCGATGCAGGTTGAACCCGTCATGTAAACACTGGTTCTGGGCTTCTTTTGCGCTATTTCATGTTCCAGAAATGCAAGCCCCTTGCGGGGGCCTCGCGCCTCAGGCCGAAGCGTCAGGGGTAGGGATGCTGGCCTCCTGACGGAGGCGCGCTCACGAACTCGAGGTTCGTGAGGGGATACAGTCACTATTGTGTGCGAGGATGTCACTGCGAAAGTCAATAGGTGGCGTCCATGGATGACGGCAGTGCTGTCGAACCAGAAATGGCGCGTCCGTCATTCGGAACGCAACGGGTCGTCGCGACGGTCAGCGCACGCCGCAGGGCAGGGGAACCGCGGGAGGCGAAAAGCAGCGCGTCGGCAAAGCGTTCCTGATCAGTCGAGGACAGGCGAATCACTTCCTGCTGGTCGATGGCCTGCAGGCTGCGGTCTGCACGGCTGACACGACAAAATCGGTCATCGTGCGTCCCTGCAGTTCGGCTGCGCGTTTGAGCATGGCGTGCAGATCGGCGCTTATGCGTGCTTCGAGTCGCGCAGAAGCCTTGGGGGCTGGCTTGGCAGAGGTAATGGCGGTCATGATGAAAATGCTCCCAGCGATGGTCTGCGTCTGCCCTCGACTGGACGAGGTTCCTGCTGGGATTCATTGTGCGGCTGGGGAGCCCGTACGGGTCAATCTGGGGTTAAGGTTGTCTCGCCGTCGTTTGGCAGCAGCCCGGCGCTGCGCATGCCCGAGGCTGATCGTCCCATCTGGCCCTAGGTCGTCCGTCCACTCCGTGCATTTGTCGCACGCCAGCGCTGGCCTGCCCTGCTGAAATGCCCGAATCCCAGCTGTCGGGCTTTCACGATGAACGCCAGTGATGAACCAGACAACCGCAGCAATCCGCCTCCGGGCGAGCCTCTGGCTGAGCGCACACCGGGTGGTGACGCCGGCCATGCTACCGATGCAGGCCATGTCCCCGATGCCAGCCCCTGTTCCAGGTGCCGTCCCACGCCTCTCGTGTCCCGGCGGGGAGCCGCCGCCGCACCCCAGCCACGACCAGAACTTCAGAACCTGATCCTTGCCTATCCCCGGGAGGCACTGGCCTTCTTCCTGCCGGAGGAGGGTTTCACGCTGGACGGCAACTTCACCGTCCGCCCGCTGCGGCAGGAGCTGCCCAAGCGGCGCCTGGGTGATCGCTTCTTCGAGATGGACACGCCACTGCGTGTCTCGTGGCCCGACGGCGAGCGCGAGGACATGGTGGTGCTGTTCGAGGAGGAGAGCGTGCCTCGCGTTTCTCGCCGCTGCGGCTGCTGCATTACACCACCGGTCTGGCGCTGGCCGAGAAGATCGAACGGGCTGCGGTGGTTGTGATCTTTCTCAGGCGTGGCAGAATCAGAAGCGAGTTCTGCCTGCAGGCGGACAGTGGCTGGACGGTGCGCTTTCGCTTCCGGACCGTGGAGCTGCCCCGCCTGAAGGCCGCAGACTTTGCGGCGCATCCCAATGTGGTGGCCCGCATCCTGTCGGTCTGCATGGGCTACCGTCCGATCCGCTGTCGCGGGTGCGGGTGTACGCGCATGCTGTCAACGGTCTGCTGGAACTGGAGCCCGACCCGGAGAAGCAGAACCTCTTCGAAGGGGTTCATTGCCAGTTACCTTCATCTGGGCGATGATGAGTTTCGCCTGTATCAGCAGCTTTACCCTTCGGAGAAAAACGCACATGGCAGGTTTGGTGGAACATCTCAGGGAGAACCTCACGAAAGAGCTTGAGCCCACGCTGCGCCAGCAGCTGATTCCAGGGCTGAAGCAGGAGTTGCGGCAGGAGCTGCGGCCGGCGCTCATGCAGGAGCTGCGCCCGGCGCTCATGCAGGAGCTGCGCCCGGCGCTCATGCAGGAGGGCGCGCAGCGGGGTGGCCCGGATGCTGGCCGACATGCTGGCTGAGCGCTTCGGTCCGCTGGACGACGAAACATCGAAGCGTCTCGCTGGTGCCAGCCAGGAGGAACTGCGCCACTGGAGCCTGCGTCTTCTGACGGCCCAGTCACTGGACGAGGTCTTCCGTCTGCAGTGACCCCCAGAACCTGCACCCCGACACCCCGCCCGCTTTCTGGTACCTTTAGGGCGCCATGAGCCCCCGTATTCGATATTCCTGGTGGGCATGATGGGCGCTGGCAAGTCGACCGTAGGGTGAGACTGGCACGGCGGCTGGATCGTGCCTTCATCGACGCCGACCGCGAGCTGGAAGAGCGCCTGGGCGTGAGCGTGCCAACCATCTTCGAGCTGGAAGGCGGGGCCGGCTTTCGCCGGCGCGAAAGCATGCTGCTGGACGAGCTGACGCTGCGGTCCGGGCTGGTACTGGCCACGGGCGGTGGCGCGGTACTGTCCGAGGCGAACCGGCAGATGCTGCATGCCCGGGGCCGCGTCATCTATCTGCAGGCGTCGGCGTCCGATCTGTGGCAGCGGCTGCGACGCGACCGCAACCGGCCACTGCTGCGCACGGCCAACCCGCGTGAGCGCATCCAGAAGCTCACGGCCGACCGCGAGCCGCTCTATCACGCGGTGGCCCATCATGTGGTCACCACCAGCCGCCAGCCCATCGACCAGATCGTCGATGTCATCGTGAAGCTGCTGGCCGGGCCACGTGGAGGCACCGTCTGTTCCCCGGCCGCGTCTCCGCCCGGTGTGTCCGCTGTGCCGTGACGATCCGCTTCCGTGCCGTGGCGGTGTATTTCCTTTTCCGGGAAGGTATGACCCTTTCCGCTGCTCCTTTGCTCCTTTCTTCTCCCGTCTGACTTCTGCCATGTCCGATCCCCAGATTCTCACCGTCGATCTCGGCGCCCGCAGTTACGACATCCAGGTGGGCCAGTGGCCTGCTGGGAGCCAATCCGGCCTTCCAGGCTGTGGCGAAGGGGCGCTCGGTGGCCATCGTGTCCGACAGCAATGTGGACCCGCTCTATGGTCATCAGGTGGAGCTGCTGCTGGCGCCGGTGGCGCATCAGGTGGTGCGCATCGTGGTGCCGGCGGGCGAGTCCAGCAAGTGCTGGGAACAGCTCGATGCCATTCACGACCGCATGCTGGAGGCCCATCTGGACCGCAAGAGCCTGGTGGTGGCGCTGGGCGGGGTGTGGTGGGGGACCTGGCCGGGTTTGCGGCCGCCAGTTTCCAGCGGGGCATCGATTTCGTGCAGGTGCTCACCAGCCTGCTGGCACAGGTGGATTCGTCGGTGGGGGCAAGACGGGCATCAATCATCGCCGGGGCAAGAACATGGTGGGGCGTTCCACCAGCCGCGGCTGGTGGTGGCCGACACCGGCGTGCTCAGGACGTTGCCTCCACGCGAGCTGGCGGCCGGTCTGGCCGAGGTGATCAAGCACGGTGCCATTGCGGACCGGACCTATCTGGAACAGGTGGCGGCCGACATGCCGGCGCTGCTGGCCTGCGATCCCGATGCGCTGGCGCGCGCCATCCTCGTGTCGATGCGCATCAAGGCCGGGGTGGTGGCAGCCGACGAGCGTGAGGCCGGTGTGCGGGCACACCTGAATTTTCACATACCTTCGGCCATGCCGTGGAGGTGGGGAGCAGGCTACGGCAAGTGGCTGCATGGCGAGGCGGTGGCGGCCGGCATGGTGATGGCGGCCGATCTGTCGGTGCGGCTGGGGCGGATGCCGGCCACCGACATGGCGGTGCTGGTGCAGGCCATCGAGGCGGCCGGCCTGCCGGTGAAGGCACCGCAGTGGCCGGTGGACGATTATCTGCGCTACATGTCCATCGACAAGAAGGCCGACCGGGGACACCGGTGTTCGTGGTGCTCGACGGTCTGGGCAAGGCTGCCACCACCCGCGCCGACGAGGCACTGGTGCGAGAGGTCATCGCCACTCACTTGGGGTGACGTACCCGGTGTGCCATGCATCCATGCCGCGCCGTCACTGATCGGCCGCGGCTGCCTGCCGGTCAGTGCGCGGCAGGCCCGTGCATTTCTTCCTTCTACAGTGCCCTGCCATGGGTGGGTGAATATGCCCCCACACCGCACATGGCCGCGCAGGCACGACCTGCCGGCCGCAGACAGGGAAGGAATCATGGCAGACTGGGTAGGGGCAAGCAGCGAGGAACTGACCGCTGCCTATGCCAGACAGGACGTGTCGCCGGTGACGGTGGCCGAAGCGCTGTTCGATCATGCAGCCCGGCGTGATGTCGCGCTGGGGGCGGTGCGGGTGCTGAGCCGCGAGGCAGCGCTCGAGGAGTGCGGCGGCGTCGGAGCGACGCTGGCGCCGGCATGCGCCGCAATCACCGCTCGATGGTGTGCCGGTGATGCTGCGCGAGGACATCGCGGTACCCTCGTATGCCAACGAGGTCGAGGGCGTGTCGCCCGTGGTGGCGCGGCTGCTGGAAGCGGGCTGCATCATTCTGGGCAAGACGGTGATGGCGGCGCACGATTCGCTGGTGGCCGGTCGCTGCATCGAGGGGCGGCTGGTGCAGAACCCGTGGCAGCCGGCACTCACGTCCGGGGGATCGTCCTGCGGGCGGCGGTGGCCTGTGCGGCCGGCTATGCGCCGCTGCACATCGGCATCGACCGCATCGGGTCGGCCGGGCTGCCGGCGGCCTTCTGCGGGGTGTTCGGTTTCAAGCCCACGCAGGGCCGGGTGCCGCTGGGCAAGCCTTCGACCGGCCGGGTGGCGGCGCCCATCACGCGCAGCGTGCACGATGCAGCGGCGCTGATGAACATTCTGGTGCGCCCCGATGACCGCGATTTCACCAGCCTGCCGCCCGAGAGTCTGGAATACCGGATGCGGGTGGATGGCCTGAGTCCGAAGTCGCTGTCGGTGGCGGTGCTGACCGACATGGGGCTGGGGCCGGCGGTGGATCCGGTCATTCGCCAGACGGTGCAGGGAGGCGGCACGCCTGCTGCAGATGGCCGAGGCCAGTGTGGAGATGATCGACAGCTTCCTGGCGCCGGAGATGTTCGAGGCGTGCAGATCCTGCTGGAAGCCGATGCGCACCTGGATCTGCAGGCCATGAGCGAACAGGGAGCGGATGCGCCTGCCGTCCTTCGTGACGGACTGGGCCGGCCAGCGTGCCGATGCGCTGACCGGGCAGCAGATCATGCAGGCCTGGCGCGACATCACGGCCATGCGGGCGGCCATCAACGAGGCCATGATGGGCTACGACTATCTGCTGATGCCGGTGTCGCCCGTCATGCCGTGGGCGGCCACGTCGCTGTCGCCCGGCAACGACCCGGCCGGGGGCTGCCGCACGTGGTGTTCACGGCCCCGTGGAACTTCGCCGAGCATCCGGCGGCGTCGCTGAACTGGCGTCATGGGGCCGACGGGGTACCCATCGGGCTGCAGGTGGTGGGGGCACCGCTTCGACGATCTGGGTGGCTGCGCCTGTCGCGCACGCTGGAGATCATGCGGCCCGAGCAGGCCGCGTGGCCGCAGTGACAAAAAGAAGGTAGCGGGAAGCGTTTCCGGCGGATATTGGACGGTATCATTGAGGGTGGGACCATGCTGTCATGCGGGCGTTGCTGCCTGCCCGGCTGCAGGTCCGTGGGAGGCTTCGCGCCGGTGTGCTGCTGCGGCCGGGCTTCCCGTTCCCCACAACCTTCCACACACCATGTCCGAACTCGACGAGCTGAAGCGGCATATCCGCACCATTCCCGACTGGCTCCAAACCCGGGGTGATGTTCCGTGACATCACACCGCTGCTGCAGGATCCACGCCTGTTGCGTGCCATGACGCATCCTGGTCGAGCGCTGCATGCCGAGGCGGGTATCAATCTGGTGGCCGGTATCGATGCCCGGGGGCTTCATCATCGGGCCGCTGATCGCGCATCAGCTGCGTGCGGCTTCGTGCCCATCCGCAAGGCGGGCAAGCTGCCGTTCGAAACGGTGTCTGCCACCTACGACCTGAACACGGCCAGGCCACCGTCGAGGTACATATCGATGCCTGCAAGGCGGGCGACCGTGTCCTGCTGGTCGACGACCTGATCGCCACCGGCGGTACCATGCTGGCGGGGGCCGGGCTGCTGCGCACGCTGGGCGCCGAGGTGGTGGAAGCGGCGGCCATCATCGAGCTGCCCGACCTGGGGGCGTGGCCAAATTGCGTGAAGCCGGCGTGCCCACGTTTGCGCTGGCACGCTTTTCCGAAACCGAACAATGAAGGAGGCATCCGGCCCGGCGCCGGTCAGGATCGACAAGTGGCTGTGGGCTGCACGCTTTTTCAAAACGCGTGCGCTGGCCCAGGATGCCGTCGAAAATGGCCGGGTGCTGGTCGAGGGTGAGCGCGTGAAGGTGGCGCGGCTGCTGAAGGGGCAGGAACGTGTGCGCATCCGCATCGGCGATGTGCAGCGCGAGGTGGTGGTGCTGGGGCTGTCCAGCGTCCGGGGGCCGGCACCGGGTTGCCCAGACGCTCTATCGGGAAAACGCCGAATCTGTCGCTGCCCGCGAGGCAGCGGCCGAGCGTCGCCGCTTCGAACGCGAGCCGGCCCAGGGCCTGCATGGCTGTCCTTCCAAACGTGACCGGCGTGAACTCTCCCGGATCCGACTCGACTGAATTCCATGAACCCATTTTTCTGAAAAACGCTGCACGGCTGGCGCTGGTCCAGCAGGCGGTATCCCTGGGGCACGAGGGCCTCGACCCGCTGGGCAGTGCCACCCTTTCCATGCGCTGGGCACGCCCGGCGGCCGATGGTCTGCTGCTGGTGTCGGCCAGTGCGTGCCTGCAGGAACGGGCAGACTGTTCCGCTCCGTCCGTCGGTGGCGCCGCCCTGGTGGCAGGGGATGTCCGACCCTGTGCCGACCGGCACGCTGGCCGATCACCCAGTCCGACGTCTGGGCGGATGCGTGGGCCGATGGGGCGGGGCGGATGAACGGCCCGGTGCCGCCGCCAGGCCGCCGGCGTTCGATCTCCCCGCCCGAATGGCACCCGCTCGATGCGGCCAGCCTGGCCGGACTGCACGGGGCCATCTATACCCACCGCCCCGAGGCGGGGGCCGTGGTGCTGGTGGCCTCTCCCTATGCGGCCACGCTGGCCTGCAGCCGTGACGTGCAGCTCGATGGCATTCCGTTCTTCCATCCGATGGTGGCACTGTCGGGCCAGACGCACATCGACCGCTGCGCGGCCGATGTCTGACGCCACGCTGGCCGGGCGGGTGAACCCGTCCAGCCGTGCCGGAGGCCGACAGCGATGTCTCGGAGCGAGGCGGCCAGTGCCGCCGCCGAACGTGCGGCCGACGGTGAGCCGAAGCCAGCGGCTACGCCGCCGTGCCGGACGTCCCAGCAGATGATCTCGAAGGTGGGCCACGGCAATGCCTGCCTGGTGCCCATTATGGCCTGCTCACCGTGGGCCCCCAACCCCGGGCGGCCGCCTCGCTGGCGCGACAGCTCAGCGCTGTGCCGCATCTACTGGCAGGCGCTGCAAACCGGCAGCGTGCGGGTCATGCCGATCCGTACCCGCTGAAAGGCGACGTGAAGGCCGGTACAGCGGCGCCCCAACTGTTCGCAGGCCCCACCGGTTCCTGGTGGCGGTGGGGGTAGCGCTGTGTCGCGCGTGGTCGGGACCACTTTCGTATCTGGATTGCCGACCTGTTCTTCATGATGCTCACCCTGCGCCTGTACTGGCCCTGATGCGCCGCTGCCGCAGTTTCCTCGATGCCAACACCTGGGTGGGCGCGCAGTGCATCGCCAATCCCGACGTGGCCACCCAGCCCGGTGCCCTGGCCACCCCGGCGCCAGCAGCTGCTGGTGGGGGCGCTGATCGTGGCCATGTGGCTGTTCATCACGCGCCCGCAGGGCATCTTTGGCTGGCTGATGCTGTGCTGGGCTGATCAGCCTCACCGGGTCCGTTCTGGCTGGTTGCCGAATGGCGGGGCCGGCTGGCCCAACTGCGCTGGCGGGGCGACACGCCCACGTTCACCGGCACGTACGGGCAGGCCATTCTGGTCTGGTTGCGCCTGTGCCTGCCGATGGTACCGGCCGGCATGCTGATCGGCGCACTGTTTCTGGACAACTTCCGGCTCTGGCTGCTGGGCAATACCTACCGAACGCTGGGGCCTCGTCGGATGAGTTCCGTGCCCGGATTCCCTGGACCGCAGCTTTTCGTGGCGCTGTCGCTGGCCAACTGCTTTCATGCCGTCATGCACTTCGGCCTGTCGCACGTGGCGCATCCGCGGGGCCGGGGGCGTTGCCGGCTGAGGTTCTGGCTGCCGCTGCGCGCTACGCTGGTCTCGATGGTGTGCTGATCCTGCCGGCGCCCTTTTCTGGCCATCGGGCTGGGCTATGCCAACTGGCCGGTGCTGTTGTCGCTGCTCAGCATCGAGCCGCCCGGCACGCTGGAAAACCTCTCCAACCTGGCCCCGGGTGCCGATTCACTGTTTGGCGGACTGAAGTTCGACGTGGCGGTGTTCGACGGCAGTGCGCTGACCGATGGCGGCCTGTGTGTCGTCTGCCGGGCCACCGTGGTGATCGCCCTGCGCTGGGCTGCGCCCTGCTGCTGATGATGGGCTGGCGCTACTTTGCCACCCGGCTGTGGAACCAGCGCTGGAACACTCTCGCGTGGGCGGTTGCGCCTTCGAGGCACATCCGCCGGCTGGCCGGGTGATGGCCACGGGTTTTTCTGCGACGTGCTCACGCTGCTGACGCTGGGCTGTATTTTCCGCTGGGGTGGTGCGCATGGCGCGGCTGCGGCGCGAGTCGCTGCGGGTATCGCGTTGACCGGTGCCATTCAGGGGAGCAGCATTCGTCCGGTGCCGGTGCCGGTGCCGGTGCCGGTGCTGGGACTGACCGATCCGGGGGTCGCCGGGTCTGAGCCTCCAAGGGGAGTCTGGGGCGATGTTCGCGCCCATGCCGGTGGCGTGCCCGGAACCGCGTACCCACTGGACACTGGCGCTGGGCCTGATGGCCACGCCGCTCATCCTGGCCGTCTGGATGAAGCTCTCACGGCAAGCCGGTGCTCAGTGAATGGCTGGTGCGGGCCATGCCGGCTCTCGCTGAATACCGCGGTGGGGCGAAGCCGCCCTGCGCCAGCTGCAGCGGAGGGAGGTGCGTCCTTCCGTGCTGAGCCAGGCCACCCAGCAGCAGCTGCGCGAGGGCTGGCAGCGTGCGGCCCGGGCTGCCTGGCCTGCGGGTGTGCTGCCGCCGTATCGGGTGGAATTCGTGCATGGCGGTGACGTGCTGGGCCCCAATGCCCTTGCGCTGCCGGGCGACACCATTCTGGTCACCGACGAGCTGCTGGCGCTGGTGGCTGGCCAGCCCGATCCGTCGGCCGTGCTGCTGGGCGTGATGGGGCACGAGCTGGCCCACCTGGTTCACCAGCATCCGCAGCGTATCCTGCTGCTGGCCTCGCTGCGCAAGTCGCTGGGCATGGTGCTGCTGGGCGGGCGGGGCGAGGATGACCTGCTGGCCTCCGGTGCCAATCACCGTGCTGTACCAGGGCTACGCGCTGAAAGCTGCAGCAGGATGCCGACCAGGGCAGCGTGCGCATGCTGCAGGCCAATGGCCGTGATCCCGCCGTGATGGTGGGCTTTTCTGAAGCGATCTCGAGGCCGCCCGTACCTCACGCCCCTGCCTGGACGGTGGCGGCCCAGCGTACCCATCAGCCTGGCCGCCCAGCCGGTGGACACGCCACGACTGGAAAGCTTCATGGCCGGGCCGCATCCTGCCGGGGCGCTGAGGGGATTGGGGCTCTGGAAGCTGCATGCAGAGGAGCGAAAACGAAGGAGTCCATCGCACGCGCTCGGGGAACGGCATATCGGAGGAGCCTGGGAGTGGGAGGAAGCCCTGAAGATGTGGTCCTCCTGATGTGGGGTGATGTGTGGGCGGCACCGCCCGGGAGTCGCTGCGGGCCGCTGGTGAGGCTGGCCATGGCCGGCCGGGCAGGGAGCGGCACAGTGATGGTGCAGACCTTTCCTGCAACCAGACCTGGAACCGGAACATGCAGACCCACAGCCCGGCGGGCGCCCAGAGCGGCGCTCCCGCCACGAATGCCACACTCACTCACGACAGCCGTCACGGCAGCCACGGCTGCCGACGACGGCTGCCACGTCCGCCACACACCATCGATACCGCGAACCCGGCGGCCATGCCGGACGCCGGGGAATCGCAGGCAGCGTGAACCCCGAGGCCAACCGCCGGCCGCTGAAATCGCGCAGCAATGTGCTGATCCAGGCGGTGGCCCGCAGCGCCGTGCGCCGGGGCTGGACGCCCAATGGCATCTCGGTGGCCAGCGTGCTCTTGCCCTGCTGGGCGGTCTTTGCCTGCTGGTGAGCCCGCTTGGCTGGGGGTTATCCTGTGCGCAGCGGGTATCCAGCTGCGCCTGCTGGCAACGTGGTCGATGGTCTGCTGGCCATCGAGGGTGGCAGAAAGACATCGACGGGCGTGCTTTCACAACGAGGTGCCCGACCGCGTGGCCGACATCGTGCTGCTGGTGGCGGCCGGCTACGCCGTGGGCGCACCGGCGCTGGGCTGGGCGGCAGCCACGGCGGCGGTGTTCACGGCCTATGTCCGCCTGCTGGGCGGATCGCTGGGCCAGGTCCAGCGCTTCACCGGCCTGCTGGCCAAGCAGCACCGCATGGCACTGCTGACGGAGCCTGCTCGCTGACGCCGCTGTTCGGTACCACCGGCCTGCTGCAGCTGGCCGTCATCATCATCACGGTGGGCGGGTTCTACACCGGTTTCGTCCGCCTGAAGGCGGTTGCCGCCCAGCTCTGAATCGCAGGCTGGCAGGGGCGGGGCATCGGATCCATGACAGATCCCTGCACCCTGCACGGTATGCCCGATGCGGGGCGCGAAACGGCGGACAATGGATACTTTCATGTGTACCGGTTTGCGTCATGCGTCCGTTCACTTCGCCCCCGGATGACTCTGCATCCACCCCGCCCCTCGTTCTGCCGTTCGAGGCCCGCCTGACCTCCCTCCTGCGCCGACCCTCACCCGCACCATCGCGGCGCTGCCCATGCTGACCGTGCTGCTGTCGCTCAGCGACCCGCACGGGGCCACGGCGGCCGTGCGTGTGACCGCGTGCCCTGACCCCGCAAAGGCACCCGCGGCCCACGGCGCCTGCCTGCCGAATCGCGTCCGCGCCATCTGATCCCCACGTCCCACGCGCTACCGGGTGATCCCCGTTCCGGCCGTGTGTGCGCTGCCTGCCGCTGGCCCATGCGCGGTACGGGATTTGTGTGTGCCGGCAGACCTTCGTACTGTGACAATGCGACTCCTCCTCATTCATGGTCGTATTTGATACATGTCCCCTGACGTTCCCGTCTCCGCCGTTCTGCCGTTGCCGGCCGCATCACCGCCACGGTTTCCGCCTCCTCCGTGTGGCACGCAACACCCGCGTGCCCGGCGCCCTGTCCCGCGTGATGATGCTCGCCCTGCCACTGGCCGGTGCGCTGGCGCTGGCCGTGCCCGAACCGTACAGGCGGCTGACGCCCACACCCAGTATCCCCTCACATCGAGAACTGCGGCCAGAAAATCACCTACACCCACGCTCCAGAACGCGCCGTGGCCCCTGGGGCAGAACAGCGCCGAAATTCTGCTGCTGCTGGGCCTGCAGGACCGCCATGGTGGGGTACCGCCTTCTGGCCCAGCAGGTTCTGCCGCAGCTGGCCGATGCCAACGCGAAGGTCAAGCTGCTGACGGTGGAAATGCCGCGCCTGGAGTCCATCCTGGCCGAAGACCCGGATTTCGTGGCGGCGGCCCTGCCCAGCCTGATCGGCCCCAACAGCAAGGTGGCCAAGCGCGAGGACTTCGAGAAAATGGGCGTGCCCACCTACCTGTCGCCCGGCACCTGCCTGGCCAGTGGCACGGCAAAGGACGCCTATGGCAGCCGTGACCAGCTCTGGAGCCCTGAACTGGCCTACCGCAGAAATCGATGACCTTCGCGCATCTTCGACGTACCGCCCGTGGCCAGGCGCTGATTGCCGACCTGAAGGCCCGCGTGGAAAAAGCCCGGCAGACCGCCGAAAAGGCAGGGCTGGCCGGCAAGTCGTACCTGTTCTGGTTCTCCAGCCCCTCGCCCTCGGCCGATGCCTACGTGGCTGGCAAAAACAGCGCCTCCGACTACATCGCCACGGTACTGGGTGGCCGCAATGCCGTGACCAACGAAACCGAGTGGCCGACCATGAGCTGGGAGAGCATCATCGCCACCCAGCCGGATGTGATCATCGTGGCCACGCTGGACCGCAACCGCTGGGAGCTGGACAAGCCTGAGGCCAAGATCAAATACCTGACCACCGACAGCGCCACCCGCGAAATGCCGGCCGTCAAAAATAGCGCCATCGTCGTGATGGATGGTTCGGCCATGAACCCTCGGTGCGCACCATCTACGGCGCCGAACAGGTGGCCCAGTCTCTGGCGAAGAAAAAGGCTGCTGCAGACAAATGAACACATGGGCACGCTGAAAAAGGCGTCAGGCAGGAAGGATCGACCAACAAAACCCTGCCATCGGCAGGGACGCCCCCTGAATTTGACCGGTTTTGTTATCTGCTCCAGATACACGGACACTTCGTCATGAGCATGCATGAAGAAGCGCAGGGTGCGTTGCCCATGATGCGCACATTCTCGCTGTGGCTGGCCCTGCTGCTGGCCGCCCTGGTCGTCATCGCGCTGGTGGTAGGGGTGAGTGTGGGCATCGGTGATCTGCCCATTCCGCTGTCCACCACCTGGCACGCCATTACCAATCGGCTGGCTGGAGCAGTCACGACATCAGCCGCATCCACGAAAACCGTCATCTGGGACTATCGCCTCAGTCGCGCCCCTGGCCGCCACGTTTTGTGGGGCCGGCCTGGCGCTGTCGGGCGCGGTGATGCAGGCACTGCTGCGCAAACCCGCTGGCCGAACCTTACGTGCTGGGCATTTCCGCCGGTGCCTCACCGGTGCGGTGCTGATCGTCATCCTGTATTGGCGTGGGCGTAGGCCTGTCGATGGGCGCCTTTGCCGGCGCCTTTGCAGCGTTCTTTTTCGTGGCGCTGCTCTCCAATGCCATGCGCGCTGGGCCGGACCGTACCATTCTGGCCGGTGTGGCGGCTTCGCAGCTCTTCAATGCCGTCACCGCCTACATCGTCACCACCGCGGCCAATGCGCAGCAGGCGCGTGACGTGATGTTCTGGCTGCTGGGCAGTTTCGGGGCTGTGCGCTGGCCGGAATTCATCCTGCTGTCCGTGGTCATCACCATGGGCTCAGCTGTCTGTCTGGCGTATTCTCGCGCTGGATGCCTTGCGTTCGGCGATGAGGCTGCGGCGGCACCGGGCGTCAACGTGGGCGCTGCGCGGATGGTGCTGTTTGCACTCGCCGCACTCGCGACGGCCACCATCGTCAGCATGGTTGGCTCCATCGGCTTCGTGGGTCTGGTGGTGCCACACGCCATGCGCTACGTGGTGGGGCCGCTGCATGCCCGGCTGCTGCCGGCCTGCGCACTGGCTGGTGCCGTGTTCATGGTGCTGGCCGATATCGGCTCGCGCGTGCTGGTCAGCCAGCAGGTGCTGCCGGTGGGCGGTGACGGCGCTGGTCGGTGTGCCGTTCTTCTCCGTGGTGCTGTACCGGATGCAGAAGGCGGGGTGATGGAAAGGACATTCATGAAGGAACATCGCGCCCATGACGCAGGGATGCGTGCAGGCGGAGGCGCTGCAGCCGGGGTGATGGTCAGGGCTGCGCTGAATGGGGGTGTGCTGGCCGGAGACGTTGACCGGGGACGTTCCGGTCACGGCTGCGCTGGCTGGGCCGGGAGGTGTGTGTTCATGACGGTCACGGCACAGAATCTGGTCTGGAAAATCGGCCGCAAGACCATTGTCGATGGCGTATCTTTCGAGGTGCCACCGGCCAGACCCTGGGGCTGCTCGGCCTCAACGGCTCCGGCAAGACCTCACTGCTGCGGCTGCTCTCGGGCTTGCGCAAACCGCACGAAGGCCGTGTGCTGCTCGATGGCGAAGCCGTGCTCGACATGCCGCGCAAACGACTGGCGCAGCGCGTGGCCTTTGTGGAACAGCATGCCAGCACCACCGCCAACCTGCGCGTCATCGATGTGGTGAAACTCGGGCGCTTTCCGCATCGCAGCTTTCTGTCGGGCTGGACGGCGGAGGATGAGCGTTCGGTCGAAGAGGCCATGAAGCGCACCGGCATCGATCACAAGCGCAACGATGGCTGGCAGCACATGTCGGGCGGTGAGCGCCAGCGGGCACACATTGCTCGGGCGCTGGCACAGAACCCGCGCGAACTGTTTCTGGACGAGCCCACCAATCACCTGGACATCGAGCACCAGATCAGCCTGCTGCGGCTGATTGCGGGGCTGCCCATCACCAGCATCATCTCGTTGCATGATCTCAACCATGCGGCGATGTTCTGCGATGCGCTGATGGTGCTGCAGCAGGGCAGGGTCGTGGCGCACGGTACGCCGACCGAGGTGCTGACGGAGGAGCTGCTGCGTGAGGTGTTTCGGGTGGAGGCGCGGGTCACGCCGGGCGCCGGATCATGACGGGCCGCACATCCATTATCTGCGGTAAGAAGGTTGCCGCAGGGAGACGGCACCATGTCCGTACCGCGCACAGGCACGCGGAGCAGGGGAGCCTCGTGCCGGGCCGGAGCATGGCGCCGTCTTGTTGCGCTTACTTGTTGCTGAAGTAGATCAGCCCCTGTTCACCGTAGGTCGTGCGGTCATCGATGATGTACTGGCCCACGATGTTGAGCCGGTCGCCGCGCTTCCAGTTTTTGGGGTGCCGTCCACGTCGTGCAGCTCAGGCGCTTGACCTGATCCGTGTTGGTGTTCCAGCACAGCTTTGGCCTGGCCTGATGACCGCGCAGCAGCATCAGCTGGTAGTTGCGGCCCGTTCCATCCTTCCAGACCGACAGTACGTCGTGGGAACGCGGGCAGTGAAGGTCGTCGCGAAAGGCTTGGTGCTGGTAAATTGCAGCTTGGCTTCTTTTGCGAGCCCATCGCTACCAAGGGCAGTCGTTTTTATATCGGCTGTATCGCCCAGGCTGAAACCGTTTGCATTGACATGGAGTGCCACACTTCCGGTCAGACCGTTGAAATGTTTGTCAACGGTCTCGCCCAGATAAGAATGGCGGACCGTTCGAGGCCTTCATGCTCAGTCACCGTGTAGTCGCCGGCGCCCAGCGCATCATAACGGAAAAAGCTGGATTGCAGGGGCCGTTCTGTCGCCAATCGGGGAACCCCGAAATCTTCTGCGTAGTTGTCCGGTCAATCCGGTTGGTGGCAGAAACCGACGGGTAGCCAGCATCCGTGCTGCCCTTAGCGTCCGGGGCCCGAGGCCTGGTCCATGCGTTCGCAGGATTGCTGGTCGAGCATCGACAGCACCACATCGCCACCGGACGCTGTCGTTGGTGATGGGCGCAGCACTTTCGCCGGTGGCGGCGGTTTCCATGCCGGAAACCGGTTCGGCCGCGTCGGCCTGCTGGGCCGCGCCGTCCCGGGTCGTTGGCCCGAGCAGCCGCGGCTGCCGGTGATGTGGAAGCTCGTGCATTGGCTGCTTCCGTGCTGAGTGTTTCGGCGCTGGCGTTGCAGCCAGTACAGCAGGGCAGCGGCGGTAAGGGAATGTGATATTTGAGCTTGAGCATGGTGTCTCGCAGATGAAAGGATGCCGAGCCATCCGGCACCGGTGAAAAGGAAGGAAAACATTTAGTGATCGCGTGCCCGGGCCATGGGATGTCATGGACCGATCCGCTGCCGTGAACTCCCCGTTGGGGAGTTCACGGCCCTGCCCGGACATCCGGTTCAGCCGTCTGGCTGGTTATTTCACGTCTTTGTTGTTGAAGCTAGATCAGGCCCTGTTCGCCAGGCGGTACGGTCATCGATCGTGTAGCGCAGACCTTCCTTGAGCTGGTCGCCGCGTTTCCAGTTCTGCGGTGCGCTCCAGGTGCTGCAGCTCAGGCGTTTGACGACATCGGTGTTGACGTTCCAGCACAGCCGGACTTCGCCGGTTTCGCCCGGCCGCACCGCCAGCTGGTAGTTGTGGCCCGTGCATCCTTCCAAACCGCCAGAACACCATACCTGACGCGTGAGGCAAAGGTTGCCGAGAAGGGCTTGTCCGTGGTCAGGGTGAGTTTCTGGTCGCTGCCAACCGGAGGTTTGCTAGCATCGCCGTTGCGGGTGTCCACACTGGCCTCACCTGCAACCTGTCCACCCAGGGAGAAACGGTCGTTGCTGACGGTCAGCGTCGTGTTGCTATCCCACCGGTTGAAGCGGAAGTCGAAGTGACGTTCGTCCCGGTAAGGCATCCAGTAGTACTGGCCTTCGCTTTCCTCCAGATTGTAGGTTCCCGGTGCCACGGCATGGTAGGTGGAATACTCAGGACGGCATTTTCTGTCGCCATACGGATAGGACTTGTTCGGAACGTCCTGGTAGTTGTCCGGCGAGAGTTCGTGGTTCTGACGAACAGTGGGGTATTTCTCGTCAACGTGCTATGCCATTGGGGCCACTGGAATGACCCTGTGCTTCGCAGTTGAAACGGTCCAGTATCGACAGAATCACATCACCCCGTACGCTGGTGCTGGTGATTGGGGTCGTGTCGGCAGTTTCTTCCACGGCAGCGTAGCGTTGCACCATCAGCAACCCGTGCCACAGTCGCAGGATTGTCGCCCAGCGCTGCAGCAGCCTCGGCGAGCTGGCAGCCACGGCATTGACGGCGTTTGCGTCTGCCGGGCTGCTTGGCCGGCAGCGGCCGCACCAGCCTGTTCCGCCGGCGTGTCGGCCTTCGTCGTCAGGTTCGACTGTGCTGCGCCACCGATTGGCCAGCGATTTGGCAGCGGTGCCTGCATCGTTACTGCTGTCAGAGCCACTGCCGCAGGCGGCGAGTGCCAGCAGGGCAGCGCAGGCTAAGGCAACGTGAAGTTTCTGTTTGAACATGAGATCCTCTCGAAACGGTGACCAGAGCAGCCCCGGTAGTTTGCTGCAGGATTGCAGCGGGTTTTGTGGATGTCCGGCAGGAACGCGGTTACGAGACCACAATGCCGCACGATCGTTATCGTTGTTGCTGCGTCCGCGGCCCAGGCTCTCCGGCCCGGTGCCACGGTTTTTGCTACGTCGACACCGACGCCGTGATCACGGCGCCCGGGTCTCAGTTCTTTGCCTTGACCACCGCGCCGTGGTAGGTCAGGTTGATCAGACCGGTTTCTCCAACCGGTGTGCGGTCGTCGATCACGTACTGGTCCATGAAGGTGAGCGGGTCACCGTAGGTCCAGCCATCAGACGCGGAACACCCTGCACTGCAGGCGCTTGACCCATTCGGTATCGATGTTCCAGCACAGTTTGGCTTCACCCTGTTCACCCTTGAGCAGCAGCAGCTGGTGTACGCGTTCCTGCGGATTTTGTCCGGCGGGCGTGGCGTCCCAGCGCTGCAGCGTCCCGTGCAGCGAACGGCTGAGGTACGCTTGGCGCTGAATACCTTGTCGGTACCCGGCATACAGTCGTTCAGCTTCGTCACGTCGGCTGAGGTCTGGTTGTTGACCTTCGGATGCCCTTCGTGCCCCGGTCGAAGGTGATGTCGAAGCTGATGTGGTCGCTCAGCAGGAAGCCATCATCGGTGATGACGATGGGAATGTGCCCGTCCCAGCTGTCAAAGAGCCTGGTGGCGTTCTTGTGCTGTCCTGGTCGTAATCCGTCTTGCTGTACTCGTGCAGTGTAGGAAACCGGTCCCCATGGGGGTGTAACTCTGGAAGAAATGGCTGGCGCAGGTTGGGTTGTGCGCTCCACCAACATGATCTGCCTTCGGATTTTCCGTCCACGGCCATCTGGGCTCGGGCTTGCCACTCGGCGAGTAGTTCGCGCTGTCGAAACCTCCATCGGCCACTACTTCGGATATTCTCCTGCTGCGCCTCCGGCAAGCCGGTGCCGGCAAGGGGTCGGTCGCTCAGGGCCATGGGGCGCAGGTGCGTTGCGCGAGCATGGTCAACACGACATCACCACGTACGCTGTCGTTGCCGATGGGGGTGGCGGCTTCCGGGGCTGCCGCGGGCACGGCACCGGCCGGTTCGCTGGCCTGCGCCGCTTCGGTCACGGCGGTCAGGTTGCCGGCATTGGCTGCGGCCTGGATTGCCGTGCCATCCTTCAGCGATTGTGCGGCTGCCGCTGTGCTGGCTGCTGCCTTGGTCGAAACACCGGACTGGGACGAGATACCAGCATCGGCGCCGCCGGAATCACTGCCACTGCCGCAGGCGCGCTCAGCGCCATCAGGGCAGCTAGGGTGAGAGAAACGTGATGTTTGTGTTTGAACATGATGAAACCCCCTGGGGTCGGGAAGAAATCTGCGCCACGGTATGGATGGTTTTCGGAACCTGCTTACCTGCTGCCGAAGTACGCCAGACCGGACTCACCGTAGGCAGTGCGGTCATCGATCGTGTACTGGCCGACCACGTTCAGCAGCTGCCCGCGCTTCCAGCCGTTGGGCACTGTCCACGTGGTGCAGCTCAGGCGCTTGACGATGCTGGCGTTGACGTTCCAGCACAGGCGTGCCTGCTCGGAGGTGCTGCCTCGCAGCAACATCAGCTGGTAATTGAAGCCCTGCGCATCTTTCCAGACGGTGAGCACGTCATAGGGCACGCGGCCGTCCAGCCGTGCGGAAAGGGGGTGGTCGGTGGTCAGCTGCAGCTTCTGGTTCTGCCCCACGGTGGGTGCCTTGCCACCATTGTGCGTGTCGATGTTGGCTTCCCGGCATTCACGGCCGTCCCCAGGGTGAAAGCTGTCGGCCGTGGTGGTGAGCGGGATGGAGGCCTTCCACTGGTTGAAGCGATGCGTGGTGGTCCGACCCAGGTAGCCGTGGTGCACCCAGTCGATGGCTTCGGTCTCGGTCAGTGTGTGGTTACCCACGCCAATCGGGCTGTACTGGTAAATGTCGTTCTCTGCAGAACGCCGAAGCATCGGCTATGGCATGGCCCCCCACTTTCTTGTATGGTCGGTGCCGAACTCCTCAGTGCTGCGAACGGTTGGGTATCCGTCACCGGTTGCGGTGTCGAGCTTGTTCTTCTGCCGGTCCTGGGCGTTGCATGCGCGCTGGTCCAGCATGGTCAGCAGTACGTCACCTCGTACGCCATTGCTGGCAATGGGATGGTTGTCCATCGGCAGGTGCGGCTTCGACAGCCTGTGGTGCTGGCGGCCCTCTGCGGCGGCAGCAGGTTGCCGTTCATTGCAGCGGCCGCTGCCGGCGATGCGGCCGATCGGCTGAAGCAGCAGCCTGGTCCGAGGCCGCAGCTGCCTGCTCACCCGCGGCAGCACCGGGATTCGGGGCGCGTCTTCCGCCATGACGGAGAAGATGCCGTGGCCAGCGCAAGCAGTGCCGCCGAGGTCATAGTGACATGGATTTTTCGAGTGAACATTCAAGTTCTCCTGAGTTGCAGAAACGGACAGGAATCCTGCACGGGGCATCCTGAAAAATGCGGAGGAAAACCATTCGCCGGGATTCCGGTTGCATGTTAAGGACCGTGAATGACGCGCTCGTTTCCTTATGTAATCACTCGCCTTAAATTCCCGGAACGGATACGCGAGGGCGTGCATGGCAGATATTCAGGACGTTCATGTACGATCAACCGCTTTTATGTGCTTATTGCCGGACGAATTGTGGACTCGCATTCATCCAGCGAACGCAAGCCACATTTCACGGTTTTCTTTGAATTCAGCGGGTTGGTGCGGGACAGGCCGTTTTCCTGTCAATTCTGGTATACTTTCAGGAGAATGTGTGGGCGGATTGTGCGGTTTTATGCCGTCCTGACGCCCCAGGTCGCCGTGGTGATGGTACGGGGCTTCTCCTGCGATGGAGCGTGCCGGGTTGTTCCATTCGGGAAAAAGTTCCACGTCCGTCGACAGACAGTCTGACGTTTTTCCTGAACGGGTCGAGGTTTTTCCCGAACGGGTTTGTCGAGGCTGAAAATGGCGATGGCGTCCTGCAGGTGCGCTGCCATGTTTCCGTCCTGAACGCATGGCGCGCATTTTCGGATGACGCGATAACCGCCGGAGCACGTCATGGGCTGATCTCGTTCCTGCAATCCCCGTTGGGGCTGGCTCCGGATCCGTGCGCTGCCGGCAGACCTGCAGGCTACAAAAAGCCCGGCATAAAGCCGGGCTGTGTGGGGTACGGGATGATCAGTCTGGCTGCACCGCAGTACGGAAGTAGCGCATGCCCTGCTCGTTCGGGTAGACGCTGCGGTCATCCACGATGTACTGGTCGACGCTCTCCAGTTCCTGGCCGCGCTTCCAGTTGGCGGGTACCTGCCAGACCATGCACTGCAGGCGCTTGACGAGCTGGGAATTTACGTTCCAGCAGACCTTGGCCTGGTTGCTCTGGCCCGGCAACAGCAGCAGCGCACGGAATCGGTGCCCGATTTCCATTCATGCACGGCGCCGCCCAGCGGGGTGCTGCTCGTCAGGTTGAAACTGGAAGGCCGTGTCGGCCGTGAGATTACGTCCTTGCGCTCGGGCGTCATCGTTTTCTGCACGGCGTCCGGATAGGGATTCAGATCACGTTTGGTCTGCATGGTGATCTCGCGGCCGATGGTCGAGCCACTGTCGCTGATGGTGACCGGCAGCTGGATGCTGAAATCGTTGAAGCCCTTGTCCAGTTTCACCGGCCGGGTGCGGCTGAATGCATAGGACGAGACGTTCATTTCTGTACTGCCCGTGCTGGCAGGATGGTAGATGAATGCCTTGCAGGGACGGGTCAGCATAATGGCATTCGGTGGCCAGTTGAAATCGGGATTCTGCGTGTAATTGGTCGGGGCCAGGCTGAACTGCACCTTGCTGTCGGAGACGGTATTGTCGGCACGCGGGAAGGCCGGGCCGTCCACCGCACTGGTTTCCGAGGGATCCTGCGGGCAGGGGACGCTGTCCAGCATGCTGGCCAGCAGGTCGCCACGCACCTCCTTCGCGCTCAGTACGCTGCCTGCCTTCGGTGTGGCAGTGGCTGTACTGGATGCGTTCGCTGTCTCCACACCGGTGCTGGCCGCCGTGCTTTCCGTGTTCGTGCCGGATGGGGCGGAACTGGCCGATGCCGTTCCGTCACGGGACGACGTGCCGGGGCTGGACAGGACGGCCTTGCTGTCGTTGCTGGCGGTATCGCTGCTGCCAATCGCTGCCGCAGGCAGCCAGACAGGACGCCCAGGGCAATGGCGGTCAGGTGTGCGCAGAAAATGTGTTTTGCATGATGCACCTCATGAATTCGTACCCGCGGCATCAGCATGCACGGCCCGGTGCATCACTGTTTGCGACAGATGTGTCCGCTATGGGGGTCGATACGTCACTTTTTGCAGTGAATGGAAATGCCTGTTACATAAAAATCGTTAACTTGTGCTGTCTGGGTTGCAGATTGCACTCCGCAAATGAGTATCCGGCCTGTTTGACAACGTCCTGCTGGCAGTACTCCGGGGCCATGAGCAGCAGGGAGGCCGGGAAAAGAAGTGAAGGGGCCGGACGGAAACAGGTTGTGTTTCCATCCGGCCCTGCCGAAATGCCGGAATGCCGGAATGCCGGAATGCCGGAATGCCGGCTGTGCCGCTATCCGGTTTCCCGGTGGCGTCAGTTGCTGGTGGCGCGCCAGTACAGCGAACCGCTTTCGTGTTCGGTGTAGGTGCCGCGGTCGTCCCTGCAGCGACTGGGCAACCTTCAGTTCATCGCCGCGTTTGAAACTGGCCGGGAATGGTCCATTCCGTGCAGTGCAGGCGCTTCACGTATTCCATGCTGGCGTTCCAGCACAGGCGGGCCTGCTGCGGGGCGCTGCCCCTGAGCACCATGATCTGGTAGACGGGCTGGCCGTCACGCTTCCATTCCTGCAGCACGCCCCATTTGACCAGACTGTCGTTGGCGATGGTCAGATCCTCCGCGGCGTTCAGGTTCAGCTTGTGGACCTTGGGTGATTCGTTGAGGCTTTCCGGGATGGGCGGCTTCCCATGCCTTGCCCAGATCCTGCGTTTCGGTCAGGGCCAGGCCCCGGCCGAGGGTGAAGGACTGGTCGCTCACGCGCAGCGACATTTCTGCGCCGAAGTAGTGAAAGCCCCGTTTGACGGATTCCGGGGTGAAGCGGTAGACGGGATTGGTGTTCTGCGCCAGGGCATAGGTGGTGCCGGGTTTGGCCGGGGCGTACATCTGGTCCGGGCGGCACAGGACGCCGGCACCCAAACCGGGTGTGCCGGTGGCGCCGGGCCTGCGTACGTAGTTGCTGCCCGTTTCGGTGTTGCCGGGCAGGTTCAGCAGGGTTTCCAGCACGATTTCGGGGTGTCGTCCAGGGCGCCGGGCACGGGCTCACCGTCCATGGCGGTGCTGCGTACGCCGTAGTTGTTGCAGGTGCGCTGGTCCAGCATGGTCAGCAGCACGTCGCCGCGAATGCCTTCATCCGAAAAAGGCGGCCACCGGGCGTTGTGGGGTGGGCGGTACGGTGGGCGCAACCGGGGTGACGGTGTTGCCGTTGGCGTTGGTGCCGCCATCGAGGTTTCGCTGGTTCCGTTGGCCGCCGTACCTGTGCCGCCTGCGGTGCTGCTGCTGCCAGGGCGTTCGGGCTGGCCGACACGGCCTTGCCCTCGGTGCCACCGCCACCCCCGCCCCCGCAGGCGGTGAGCAGCACGGCCAGGGGCTGCGGCGGTGATCGGAACATGCAGGCTGCGGATATTCATCGAAAGCTCCCGGGCTGGATGGCCGCCGCATCGGTGTGGGGCGGTCCTTGTGTGAGGAGGGAGGCCCGGGGCGTCACACGGTGTGATCCGGTTTCCGTGTGCTGCCTTCAGGCCCGGTGCGGGAAGCATAGACGCAGCAAAATGTTTCGTGCCCTTACTTTAGGGGCGAGGGCGCAGCGGCGCTGGCAGGCGCCGAACGGCGGCAGGCTGTCGACGCGGGACAACGGGCCCTACACATTGGCGGTCCCGCTGCACGGCAGCAGGATCGAGCAGCGGGCGCAGGTAGCGTCCGGTGTGGCTGGCCTCGATGGCGGCCACCTGCTCCGGTGTGCCGGCGGCCATCAGCCGGCCACCGCCTGCGCCGCCTTCGGGGCCCATGTCGATGATCCAGTCGGCGGTCTTGATGACATCGAGGTTGTGCTCGATGATCACCAGCGTGTTGCCCTGGTCGCGCAGGCGCGTCAGTACCTGCAGAAGCAGGGCAATGTCGTGGAAGTGCAGGCCGGTGGTGGGCTCGTCCAGAATGTAGAGGGTGCGGCCGGTGTCGCGCCCGGACAGCTCCTGCGAGAGCTTCACGCGCTGGGCTTCGCCGCCGGACAGGGTGGTGGCACTCTGGCCCAGGCGGATGTAACCGAGGCCCACTTCCATCAGTGTCTGCAGCCGGCGGCTGATCTGGGGATGGGCCTCGAAGAACGCCAGGGGCCTCTTCCACCGTCATGTTCAGCACGTCGGCAATGCTCTTGCCCCGGTAGCGGATCTCCAACGTTTCGCGGTTGTAGCGCTGGCCCTTGCAGGTGTCGCAGGGCACGTATACGTCCGGCAGGAAGTGCATTTCCACGCGCAGCACGCCGTCGCCCTCGCAGGCTTCGCGGCGTCCGCCCCGCACGTTGAAGGAAAACCGTCCGGGCCATAGCCGCGCTCGCAGGGCCGCCGGTACGCTGGCAAAGAGTTCGCGGATGGGGTGAAGAGGCCGGTGTAGGTGGCGGGGTTGCTGCGCGGGGTGCGGCCGATGGGGCTCTGGTCCACGGCAATGACCTTGTCGAAATGCTCGAGACCGCGGATCTGCTCGACCGGGGCGGCTTCGGCCTGGGCGCGGTAGAGCTGCCGGGCCATGGTGGTGTAGAGGGTGTCGTTGATCAGCGTGGACTTGCCGCTGCCCGATACGCCGGTGACGCACACCATCAGGCCCACGGGGATGTCGATGCGGGGCTCCTTCAGGTTGTTGCCGGTGGCGTTGATGATGCTGATCTTCTGGCTGCCGGGTGCCTTGCGCTGTGTGGGGACGGCAATTTTTCAGGACACCGCCCAGGTACTGGCCGGTGACCGATTCGAGGGGTGTCGATGATGTCCTGCACGCTGCCCTGGGCGATGACTTCGCCGCCGTGTTCGCCGGCACCCAGTCCCCATGTCGATGATGTGGTCGGCGGCACGGATGGCGTCTTCGTCGTGTTCGACCACCAGCACCGAGTTGCCCAGGTCGCGCAGGTGGGTGAGGGGTTTCGAGCAGGCGGTCGTTGTCGCGCTGGTGCAGGCCGATGGAGGGCTCGTCCAGCACGTACATCACGCCGGTCAGGCCGGAGCCGATCTGCGAGCAAGACGGATGCGCTGGGCCTCGCCGCCCGAGAGGGTGTCGGCCGAGCGCTCCAGCGACAGGTAGTTGAGACCGACGTTGTTCAGGAAGCGCAGGCGGCTGGCAATCTCGCGGATGATGCGTTCGCCCACGGCAGCCCTGGCACCGTCGAGTTTCAGGTGCTCGAACCAGTCGGCGGTCTCGCCCAGCGTCCAGGCGCTGACTTCCCAGATGGCCCTGTCGGCACCCGGGGGGCCGACGCGCACGTTGCGGGCGTCGATGCGCAGGCGGGTGCCGTGGCAGGCCGGGCAGACGCGGGTGTGCTGGAACTTGGCCAGTTCCTCGCGCACGTGGTTCGAGTCGGTTTCCTGGAAAGCGCCGCTCGAAATTGCGCACGATGCCCTTCGAAGGGTTCGGTCTTCGTGGTGGGCTTGCCGGTGGCGCTGAACTGGGTGAAGGTGATGGCCTCGGTGCCCGAACCGTACAGCAGGATGTTGCGGATGTTCTCCGGCAGCTGGTTGAAGGGCAGGTCGAGGTTGAACTGGTAGTGGCTGGCCAGCCCTGCAGCTGCTGGTAGTAGAACTGGTTGCGGCGGTCCCAGCCGCGGATGGCGCCGGGCGCCCAGGCTCAGATCCGGGAACTGCACGATGCGGTCGGGGTCGAAGAACAGGGTGTGCCCCCAGCCCGTCGCACTCCGGACAGGCGCCCATGGGGTTGTTGAACGAGAAGAGCCGTGGCTCCAGCTCGGGCAGCGACCAGTTGCAGACCGGGCAGCCGTAGCGGGACGAGAACAGCAGGGGCGCTGTCCGGGCCTTCGTCCATGGGCTGGACGATGACGCGGCCGTTGGCCAGATTCAGCGCCGTTTCCAGCGATTCGGCCAGGCGCTGGCGTATGTTTGCGCTTACTTTCACGCGATCGACCACTACGTCGATGCTGTGGCGATGCGAGCGGTCCAGATCGGGCACTTCGGCGAGGTCGTAGACTTGGGGCTGGGGCGGGTCATCGCCGGTCGCCCCGGCGTCGGTGCCACGGTGCAGGGCCTCGCCGCGGATGCGCACCGCACGAAGCCCTGGGCCTGCAGCTGTTCGAACAGCTCCAGGTGCTCGCCCTTGCGGTTCTGCACCACGGGGGCGAGGATCATCAGCCGGGTGCCTTCGGGCTGGGCCAGGATGGCGTCCACCATCTGCGAAACGCTCTGGCTTTCCAGCCGCTGGTCGGGGTGATCCGGGCAGTAGGGGGTGCCGGTGCGGGCAAAGAGCAGCCGCAGGTAGTCGTTGATCTCGGTGACGGTGCCGACGGTGGAGCGCGGGTTGTGGCTGGTGGACTTCTGCTCGATGGCAATGGCAGGAGAGAGCCCCTCGATCATGTCCACATCGGGCTTGTCCATCAGCTGCAGGAACTGCCGGGCGTAGGCCGAGAGCGATTCCACATAGCGGCGCTGCCCTCGGCATAGAGGGTGTCGAAGGCAAGCGACGACTTGCCCGAGCCCGAAAGCCCCGTGAGCACCACCAGCCGGTTGCGGGGGATGTCCAGCGAGATGTTCTTCAGGTTGTGGGTGCGGGCACCACGCACGCGGATCATCGGCAGGCCTCTCCAGAAATTCGGGCGAACCCGACACTATACCGAAAGTGCCCGCCGAGGGGACAGCAGACTGTCGTGCAGGAGTCAGGCGCCCGGCCGGTCGTCCGCTGCCGGCCGGGGTGGCTGATACCATTGCTCAGGCTTTTGGCGCGCGTCAGAGCGTGTCATGGACCCATTCGTCCTCGTGCAACGACTGGCTCGGGAAGATGCTTGCCGTCATCGGTGTGGACCGCTTCGTCCCCGTGCAGGGCGAACGACAGGTTCATGACACCGCCAGTCCTTTCGGTCCATCCATGTCTGTCAGTCTCCATCCATGAACGAATCGGTCAGTAACGAGGCCGGCTGGTGCTGCACCTGCCGCCGGCGAGCAGGGTGCGCATGTCGCGGCAGGAGCTGAAGTCCAGCCTGTGGCTGGCCAGCCTGTACGCCATCCGGATGCTGGGCCTGTTCCTGGTCATGCCGGTGTTTGCGCTGCATGCCCGCACGCTGCCGGGTGGGGCCGATCCGGCCTGGGTGGGCTTTGCGTTCGGCGCCTACGGCCTGACGCAGGCGCTCTTCCAGATTCCCTACGGGGCGGCGTCCGACCGCTTCGGCCGCAAGCCGGTCATCACCGCAGGGTTGCTGGTGATGGCCGCCGGCAGCGTGCTGGCCGCCATGGCCGGTACGGTGACGATGCTGGCGGTGGGCCGGGCGCTGCAGGGGCCGGTGCGGTGTCGGCGGCCATCAGTGCGCTGGTGGCCGATTCGACGCAGGACCAGAACCGCAGCAAGGCCATGGCCCTGATCGGCGTGATGATCGCCATGTCTACGCGGTGTCGCTCATCGTCGGGCCGCTGCTGTACGAGCACGTGGGGCTGTCGGGCATCTTCCTGGTCACCGGGGGCTGGCGCTGCTGGCCATCGGGGTGCTGTGGACGCTGGTGCCGCAACCGCCGCATGCGCCGGTGAAGCAGGTACGGCCGCCGGTGCGTGAGGTGCTGCATGGCGACCTGTGGCGGCTCAATGCCGGCATCTTCCTGCTGCACCTGACGCAGATGGCGCTGTTCGTGGTGCTGCCGGCCCGGCTGCTGGCCGCCGGCATGGCGGTGGGCGATCACTGGAAGATGTACCTGCCGGTCGGCGCACTGGGCTTCGTGCTGATGCTGGGGCCGATGCGCTCGGCCGAAATGGGTAACCGCATGAAGCCGGTGTTTCTGGCCGGCGTGGCGCTGCTGGCGCTCAGCCAGGCCGGGCTGGCCTTCGTGCCCGACCACGTCTGGCCGCTGGCGGGGCTGCTGCTGGTGTTCTTCACCGGCTTCAACCTGATGGAGGCCATGCTGCCGTCGCTGGTGTCGCGGCTGGTGCCCGCCAATGGCCGGGGGCTGGCGCTGGGCGTGTACAGTACCTGCCAGTCGCTGGGCGTGTTTGCCGGCGGGGCCTTTGGCGGGCTGGTGCTCAGGTATGCGGGCAGCACCGGGGTGCAGCTGGCCTCGGCCGGCCTGCTGGTGGTGTGGCTGCTGCTGGCACGCTCGGCGCGGCGCTGGCCGTCGGCAGCCTCGCTGCGCGCCGGGGCAGCCGCCAAGGAAGCCGCGAGGCAGAGCTGAGCTGCGCCACAGGCTGGACGGTCCCGGAGGGTCGGGCTGCATCGCAGGGGCTGGTCTGCCGTGCCTGCCTGTGCAGCGGCCCTGGCCTGTGTGGCAGGGAAGCACGTGTTGCAACCGGTTGCTGCAGCCGGGTGGGCCGGTCATCCGGACGAGTCATCTGGCCTAGGTCGCCTAGGGTCATCTGGCGGATGGTTTTTGGGGACAGGGCACCGACAATCCCTTTCGTTGTTTTCCTCCCTTGTTTGGTTTCAGGGAGTTTGTCATGGCATCAGTCAACAAAGTCATTCTGGTGGGCAATCTGGGTCGCGACCCGGAAGTCCGCTACACGGCCGAAGGTTCGGCCATCACCAGCATCTCGGTGGCCACCACCTCCACGTGGAAGGACCGCAACTCGGGCGAACGCCGCGAGGAAACCGAGTGGCACCGCGTCACCTTCTTCAACCGCCTGGCCGAGATTGCCGGCGAGTACCTGAAGAAGGGCCGTTCGGTGTATATCGAGGGCCGCCTCAAGACCCGCAAGTACACCGATGCCAACGGCGTCGAGAAGTACGCCACCGACATCATCGCCGAGCAGATGCAGATGCTCGGCGGCCGCGAGGGTGGCGGCGGTGGCGGTGATTTCGGCGGTGACGGCGGCGGCCGTTCCGGCGGCTACGGTGGCGGTTCGTCCGGGGGCTATGGTGGTGGTGCTTCCGGCGGTGGTGCCCGCAGTGGCGGCGCTGCAGGCGGTGGCGCCCCGGCAGGCGGCAACCGTCCGGCCCCCACCTTCGACGACATGGACGACGACATTCCGTTCTGACGGTCCGGGGCGCATCGGCATCACGCCCTACGCCCGTTCCGGGGCAAAACCCGTGAAAAAGCGCCGCATCTGCGGCGCTTGTCGTATGGGGGAAGGGAACGGGGCCGCATCTGGGTGGGCGCAGTCCCGGCCTGGCAGCGCCTACGCGCTCATGCGTTTGAGCCGTTCGCGGCGGCCCACCCATTCGTCATGCATGCGCTTGGGAATGATCAGGCCCAGTGACAGTGCCAGTGCAATCTGCACGGCGGTGACGCCATGCGACAGGGTGGCCACCAGGGTGGGCAGGGCATCCACATCGGGCTGCTGCAGTTGCAGAAGACCGCTGGCCATCCGGAAGACGTAGCTGCCCGGAATCATCGAGACCACGGCGGCAAAGCCGATGCCGGCAAAGGGCAGGGCCAGCCTGTGGGCAACCGGCGCCAGCACCAGGCCGGCCGCCGCGGCCGCCAGTCCTGCGGCCTCGCCGGGCGACAGGCCGAACTCGGTCTTGCACAGCCAGTTCAGCGCGTGGGCGCCATGCCTACGCAGATGGGCCAGACCAGTGCGCGCAGGGGCATCGAGAACAGCAGGCCGAAGCTGCCCGCTGCCAGCCCGGCCGAGAGCACGTCCTTCCAGAGCGGAACAATCCGTGCACCCGGCAGCAGCGGCAGTGCCACATGGTTGAGCGACAGGCCAGCAGCAGGCCCGTGCAGATGGCGGCCAGCAGGGTGGCGGCGTAGGCCAGCCGGGCGATGCCCATGCTGGCGCGGGTGGCCGACAGGTCCATCAGGCCGTTGAGGATGGCGGGCCCGTACCAGGATCATGGCCGGGCACAGGGCCACCAGATGCAGTCGGGAGGTGAGATCCCAGTGCACGGCCAGTGCGCCGATGGCGCCAGCCAGCCAGGCGGCGACGCCCACCTGCCAGACGATGCCGATGCCCAGATGGGCCATATGGCGACGGATGAGGGCGCCCAGTCCGGCGCTGATGGCCATCAGGCCGATGGCGCCGGGCGCTGGGCGCCAAAGATGAAGGCCATGCCCAGGGCACCGCTGATGCAGGCCAGCACGTACAGCAGCAATGGGGTGGCGTGCATGCGCTGGATGCTGCCCAGGCGAGAGGGCGGCAGGCAGATTGTCCGGTCGGGTGGTGCGCGCCAGGTGCATGTAGGCCGCCACCCGGTGCATGGCCACGGCGTGTGGCGAGCATGGGGCGATGTCGAGCAGGTCACGCTGTGGGGACGGCTGCCGGGTCCGCATGATCAGCTCGCCCCAGCGCGGCATGAGGATGACTTCCCTGCCCCAGGCGCTGCCCGAGTTCGGTGGCCACGCGTACGGTCTCGCCGGTCTGCAGCCCATCGGACAGCATGCCCCGGGCCATCTCGAAGACCAGGTGACGGGCGTCTTCCTCGTGGCTTGAGGCTGCTGGCGGTGTGGCGGACTCGGAGGAGGCAGGCATGTTCTGTTTCTGTGAAGGAAGTGTGCTTTGCATCCGGCAACGATACGCCCAACCCGCTTGTGATGCGGGTCATACCCGTGTGCGACGCTTGCTGCACGGGCTGGGTGTGTCGATGCCGCAACGCCGGTCCGAGGGCGCCGGAGGCCGTTCGGCGGGTCATCGCTCTGTCATGGGTACTCGCCTTATAATGAAAGGCTTTTTCCTGTGCATTTCGATCATGCCGATCTACGCCTATCGATGCAGCAGCTGCGGATATGAGCAGGACGTGCTGCAGAAAATCTCCGCCGCCCCGCTGACGGACTGTCCCTCGTGCGGCAAGCCGGATTTCCACAAGCAACTGTCCGCGCCCGCCTTTCAGCCTGCGCGGGCACGGGCTGGTACGTGACGGACTTCCGCGACAACGGCACCAAGCCGGCCGGGCAGGGACGCCAAAGCCAGGCAAGAGCCCCGGTTCCGGGGATTCGGGCAAGGGTGCTTCGTCGGGAGCAACGGACGGTGGGTCGAGTGCCGGGACCACGGTGTCGTCGGGGGCAGCCTCCGGCGGTGCAGGGGCTGCTTCGGGCAGTGATTGATCGTATCGGGATGTCCCAGGGAGCCCTGCCATGCTGAAGCGCTATTTCGTGACTGGCCTGCTGCTGTGGGTTCCGCTGGTGATCACCGTCTGCGTGCTGAATCTCATCGTCGGCACCATGGACCAGAGCCTGCACTGCTGCCTGCCAAGTGGCAGCCGCAGGTCTGGCTGGGGCGCGACATTCCCGGCGTGGGCGTGGTGCTGACGGTGCTCATCGTCTTCGTCACGGGGCTGCTCACCACCAACTCTCATCGGCCGGGCGCTGGTTCAGCTGGGCGAATGGATCCTGTCGCGCATTCCGGTGGTGCGCACGCTGTACCCAGCGTCAAGCAGGTCAGCGACACCATCCTGTCACCGCATGGGCAGGCGTTTCGCAAGGCGCTGCTGGTGGAGTACCCGCGTCGTGGCTGCTGGACGCTGGGCTTCCTGACCGGGGCGCCCTCGGCCGCGATGCAGGCGAAGATGGGCGTGTCGTCCGGGCAGGAAGAGGATACGATGGCGTCCGTGTTCAGCTCACCACGCCCAATCCCACCTCCGGCTTCTTCCTGATGATGCGTCGCGAGGAGACGGTGGAGCTGGACATGAGTGTGGATGCCGCGCTGAAGTACATCGTGTCGATGGGGTGGTGGCACCCCGGTCGGCCGGAACGAAGCTGAAACCAATCGCTGAATGAGGCCGTGGGTCGAGTCGGGCGAAGCGTCCGGTCCGGCCGGCGGAATCCATAGAACGACGGTCCCGTCGGGGCCATGAAACCGGTGTCCGGCATGGCCGGGCGCCACACTGCGGTTGCCAGGAGAGAATCAGTGAAACGTAGCTGTTATGTCGGTGAATTGTCCGAGGCCTTTCTGGATCAGGAAGTGACCCTGATGGGGTGGGTGCATCGGCGGCGGGATCATGGCGGGTGATCTTCATCGATCTGCGCGACCGCGAGGGCCTGGCGCAGATCGTTCTGCGACCCTGACCGCGCCGAGACCTTCCGCACGGCGGAAAGCCTGCGCAACGAATACCGCATCCGCATCACCGGCAAGGTGCGTCGCCGTCCGGAAGGCACCGTCAATGACGGTATCCGCAGCGGCCAGGTGGAGTGCTGTGCCATGAGCTGGAAGTGCTGAACCCGTCGGTCACGCCGCCGTTCCTGCTCGACGACGAGAACCTGTCCGAGAACACCCGCCTGACCTACCGGGTGCTGGACCTGCGCCGCCCGGCCATGCAGAAGAACCTGATGCTGCGCCATCGGGTGACGATGGCGGTGCGCCGCTATCTGGACGACCTGGGCTTCGTGGATGTGGAAACGCCGATGCTGACGCGCTCCACCCCGAGGGCGCACGGGACTATCTGTGCCGTCGCGCGTGCACGATGGCTACTTCTACGCGCTGCCGCAGTCGCCGCAGCTCTTCAAGCAGCTGCTGATGGTGGCCGGCTTCGACCGTTACTACCAGATCACCCGAGTGCTTCCGCGACGAGGATCTGCGGGCCGACCGTCAGCCGGAATTCACCCAGATCGACTGCGAGACCTCGTTCCCTGAACGAGGAAGAGATCCGCAGGATTTTCGAGCCGATGATCCGCACCGTGTTCAGGCAGGGTGATGGGTGTCGATCTGCCCGACCCGTTCCCGACCATGAGCTTTGCCGACGCCATGGCCCGGTACGGTTCGGACAAGCCCGACCTGCGCGTGAAGCTGGCGTTCACCGAACTCACCGACGTGATGAAGACGGTGGACTTCAAGGTCTTCTCCGGACCGGCCAATGCGAAGGATGGCCGGGTGGTGGCCCTGCGCGTAGCGCGCGCTCCATCAGCCGCAGCGAAATCGATGCCTATACCCAGTTCGTGGCCATCTATGGCGCCAAGGGCTGGCGTGGATCAAGGTCAACGACGTGAAGGCCGGCCGTGAGGGCCTGCAGTCGCCCATCGTCAAGAACCTGCATCGACGAGGCCATCGCCGCCATCCTGGAACGCACCGGCGCCCAGGACGGTGACCTGATCTTCTTCGGCGCCGACCGGGCGAAGATCGTCAACGACGCCATCGGCGCGCTGCGTCGTCAGGATCGGCCATTCCGAATTCGGCAAGGCCAACGGTCTGTCTCGAGGCCGGCTGGCAGCCGCTGTGGGTGCTCGATTTCCCGATGTTCGAGTACGACGAGGACGAGAAGCGCTGGGCGGCCCTGCATCACCCGTTCACCTCGCCCAAGGATGGCCACGAGGATCTGCTGGAGTCCGATCCGGCGCCTGCATCGCCAAGGCCTACGACCTGGTGCTCAACGGCTGGGAAATGGGCGGTGGCTCGGTGCGTATTCACCGCGAGGACGTGCAGAGCAAGGTGTTCCGGGCGCTGGCCATCGGGCCGGAAGAGGCCGAGGCCAAGTTTGGCTTCCTGCTGTCGTCGCTGCGCTACGGGGCGCCCCGCACGGTGGCCTGGCCTTCGGTCTGGACCGGATGGTGACGCTGATGACCGGCGCCGAATCCATCCGCGACGCATCGCCTTCCCCAAAACCCAGCGCGCGCAGGACCTGCTCACCCAGGCTCCGTCGCCGGTGGACGAAAAGCAGCTGCGCAGAGCTGCACATCCGCCTGCGCAACCCCGTGGTGGCGCAGCCGGGTGCCGCCCAGGACAGTACGTCCTGAGTGGACGGCATGAGGTGGCGCACGGCATCCGGGAAGTCCCTCAAGATTCCCGTCTCGGTGCTGGTGGTCATCCACACGCCCGACGGGCAGATCCTGCTGCTGGAACGGGCCGACCGGCCCGGCACTGGCAGTCGGTGACTGGCAGCCTGGATGCGCCGGATGAACCGCCGGTAAAGGCAGCGGTCCGGGAGGTCTTCGAGGAAACCGGCCTTCGGGTGGGCGAGGGGATCGAAAGTCGCCGCGGAATTCGCCGCCGGCGAGCCTGCCTGCCCGGCCATGACAGCGTGCCAGAGGCAGCCAGCCCGGTGAAAATCCACCGCCACCCCAGCCGCCTCCGGGGTGGCAACCGGGGGCCACCTGCTGCAGGATCTGCACATCCAGAACCGCTACGAAATCTTTGCCCACTGGCGCCACCGCTGGTCCGGGCGTGACGCACAACACCGAATACGTGTTTGCGCTGCCGCTGCCGGCCCCTGCGCGGTAGCGGCTGGCGCCGCGCGAGCATCTGGCCTTTGCATGGCTGCCCTGGGCGAGGCGGCGGCACGCTGCTTCTCGCCGAGCAATGCCGAAGCCATCCGGCTGCTGGCCGGCCGGCTGGGCTGGTGCGGCCGCGCAGTGCCGGCGGATGATCCCGCGCCGGATGCAGGGACCCTGTACCCCGCTGTTCCACGCCGGGTGTACGACCTGTGTCGGCTGTTCCGTGCCGGGCGATGACCCCGCGACGCCGGCTGACCCAGCGCCACGGCGGCCATGATGCGCGACAATGACGGGAAAGGATCCTGCCGATGAGTGCACTGAAGCTGCGGGTAGCCACCTACAACATCCACAAGGGCGTGTCGCACAGTCCGTCCCTGCGCCGGCGTGCCACCGTGCATGAAATGCGCCAGCGCCTGCACGAGCTGCAGGCCGATGTCGTGTTCCTGCAGGAAGTCCAGGGCAGAACAGACCGCATGGCCGAGCGCCCTGCAGCACTGGCCGGCAGATCCGCAGGCCCAGTATCTGGCGCTCGATCCGGCGTCCGGTCGGCCGTTTCAGGCCGTGTACGGGCTCAATGCGCGGTACCTGCACGGGCATCATGGCAATGCGCTGCTGTCGCAGTTTCCGGTGCTCACCTCCGAGAACCGCGATTTTTCCGATCACGTGTTCGAGCGGCGGGGCGTGCTGCACTGCACCCTGCAGATGGGCAGCCGGGTGGTGCACTGCTTCGTCATCCACTTCGGCCTGTTTGCCCGCAGCCGGGCCCGGCAGGCCGAGGCGCTGACCGAATGGATTCGCGCCGAGGTGCCCCCCGGGGCGCCACTGCTGATTGCCGGTGACTTCAACGACTGGCAGGATGCCCTGAGCCAGCATCTGGTGGAGGCGCTGGCCGTGCACGAAGTGCTCGACAGTGCCCGCACCTTCCCGGCGCTGATGCCCTGCCTGCGCATGGACCGCATCTACGTGCGCGGCTTTGCCGTGGAACGTGCCCAGGTGCTGCGCGGCATCAGCTGGGGCGCGGCTGTCGGATCATGCCCCCGTGGTGGCCGACCTGTGGCTGCTCGGGGATGAATGAGGTCCAGCCGCATCGTGCGTGTTCCGGTGTCCCGATGCAGCAATGACGCGACGCCGCGACGCCGCGATGACGCAATGCCCTGATATCGCGGGTAGCTGGTCCTGACGGAGCCGTATCCTGCCCCATGGGGGTGCGGGCCGGCTATCATGATTCATCACACACAACTGGCACAGTGCCCGGCAACGGTGAACCCTGTGCCGCCCAGACAGGGAGCTGAAACCATGACAAGCGATTCCCGGGGAGCCGGTGGTACCGTCGAGACCATTACCGTGGCGGGGCAGCCCGCCTTCAGCCTGCGCAACAGCGTGGGCGACCAGCTGGTCGTGCTGCAGCACGGCGCCCAGGTACTGTCCTGGATGACGGCCGACGGCATCGAGCGCATGTACTGCACGCCGCGTCTGCCTTCCACCCCCAAACCCGTACGCGGTGGTGTGCCGGTGATCTTCCCGCAGTTCAACCTGCGGGGGCCGGATTTCAGCCTGCCGCGCCATGGCTTTGCCCGCCACCAGCCGTGGGAACGGCTGGATGCCGTGTTTGCCGCCAGTGCCCTGCATGGTGCCTCGGCCCCAGCGGGTGACCACGAAGCCGGCGCACGCGTGCCTCCGCCCCCGGCTGCCGCACTGCCGGCAGCCCATGTGCCGCATGACATCGTCGGTGCAGAAGACGCTGCCGCAGCCGGCCTGCACGCCACCGACCTGGTGCTGGGCCTGCATGCCAACGAGGCCACCCGGGCTGCCTGGACGCACGATTTCAGCCTGCAGCTGCACATCCGCATGCTGCCCGGCCAGCTGGACCTGCAGCTGGTGCTGGACAACCTCGACCCGCAGGGCTGCGCGCCGATGCACTTCACCGCCGCCCTGCACGTACTTTGCGGTCACCGGACTGACCGCCAGCCAGGTAGATGGTCTGGCCCGGCAGTACCCGGGTCGATACACTGGTGCAGCCCAATACCCAGGGGCCTGCCGGCAAGGGGCCCCTGGTCCTCACCGGGGCCATCGACGACATCTACCTTGGTGCAGCGCTCGCTGGCGCTGCAGAGTGGCCTGGGACGGCTGCGCATTGCCATGAGTGGCGGCTTTGCCGACACCGTGGTGTGGAACCCGGGGCCGGTCAACGCCGCCGCCATCGACGACATGCCCGATGACGACTGGCGCCGCATGCTCTGCGTGGAGGCCGCCTGCATCGGCCAGCCGGCCGAACTGCCGCCGGGTGGTCGCTGGCTGGCCGGCCAGCACCTGCAGGTCATGTAACAGCTGATACCATTTTTGCTGACCCTGCGCGTGTCGTGAACGCATCCGTCTGTACGCTGCCCGTTTCGGGGTACGGAAAAACAGGCCGTGGCGACGTACATCAGCGTTTTCTTGCGCCATGTCGATGCGCCTGACAGCTGATATGTGATATGTGTTGCGGGGGTGTCACAACTGGAGCAAGGAGCAATGAAGCACGAATCCTGGAGCCTGAGCGCGAGCCTGCCAGGGGCTGTCATGAGGAACGGAATCGAATGGGTGGCCATGCCCTTCCACGCGCTCGATCCGGCCGTGCTCTATCGCATACTGGCACTGCGGGCCAGCATCTTCATGATCGAGCAGGAATGCTCTGTATCAGGACCTGGACGGCCAGGATCCGCAGGGGCTGCACGTGGTGGGCATCCGTCCTTGGGGCGCCACCGGCAGCAGCCGGGCCACGATGTTCGATGTCATTGCCACGGCGCGCATCCTGTCGCCCGGCACCAGTTTCGACGACCCGTCCATCGGTCGCATGTGTCTGGCGCAGCCCTTCCGGCAGCACGGCCTGGGCAAGACCTGCTGGGCTTTGCGGTGCAGACCGCCCGGCAGGCGTATCCGGGCCTGCCGCTGCGCATGTCGGCGCAGGCCCATCTGGTCAACTTCTACAAGGCCGCGGGCTTCCAGCAGGTGTCCGAGCCCTATCTGGAAGACGGTATCCGCACATCGAGATGCTGCTGGCCCCGGGCAAGGATACGCCCTACATCGCCTGATCTTTCCGGCTTCAGGCCGGCCGCAGCCCATCCACCGGCTGCGGTTTGCCGTGTTCGTCCAGCGACACATACACGAACTGCGCCTCCGACACCTTCACCGTGGCGGGTTCGGCCTGAGTTGCGCTCGGTGTGAGACCTCGATCTTCACCGTGATGGACGTATTGCCCACCCGCACCACATCGGCGTAGAACAGCAACCCGTTCGCCCACGAACACCGGCGCCACGAACGTCATCGAATTGACGGCCACCGTACTCACCCGGGCACGGGCGCGCCGCATGGCCGGAAGGGCGCCGGCCATGTCCGCCTGGGCCATCAGCCAGCCGCCGAACACATGACCGTTCGGATTGCTGTCGGCGGCATCGGTACCACGGCCAGCATCGGTACGCGGCTAGAAGCCAGCCCGTCGGGGGCGGCATGGAAAAAGTGGCAGACCTGGAATCACTCATGGAAGGGAAGTGCTGCGGGTATGCAGCGTTGTTGGTGATGCCTCAAGCACAACCCAGCCCGCAGGAAATCCTCCTTCAGGGCGTGTCATGGACGCTTCGTCCCCGCGAAATCCCGCATTCGTCCCCACGAAATCCGGTTGGGCGTGGATGACCGGGCTGGCAATCAAGTCTGTGGCCCGTTCCGTGATGTGCGGCTTTACCGGCCTGTCGCTTCCAGCGCGCTTTCCATGACGCGCTCCGGCGAGGAATGCGACCCAGCCCGTGATGCGTGCCGGCAACGGGCGGAATGTGCCGGCCCAGCGCAGCGGCAGCGCCAGCAGGTGCGGGCAATGGTCGCTGGGGCGGGGCTGCTCCGGCGACAGTGGTGCTTCGAAGGGAATCACCCGCACCTGCAGGGCGTCCAGCGGCTGCCGCAGCCGGCTGCCCAGCCCGCGGCTGGCAATGAATGGATCGATGCACTTGCGCACTGCGCCAGCTGCCGGTAGGGGCCGCTGCGGATCAGCACGAGGTCGGCGCCCACGGGTCGCCATCGTTCAGTTCGGGCAGCACGCTGGCCACGCGCTGCGCATCGCCGGTGCGGCGCAGCGGGGACGAGGCGGGGCTGTCATCGCCCCGGGCGGGCAGCTGGCGGTTCTGCTCCTCTCGCAGATTGCGGTTGAAGTCGCCACTGACCAGCACCGCATGGCCCGCGGCGATCTGCCGGTCCAGCCAGCCTTCGATTGCCGGCACCTGGTTCTGCCGCAGCACCTCACAGGCGTTCTGGCGCCGCCACTGCTGCGCGGGCTGGCGACTGGGCGTGCGGTCCATCCGGCCGTTGCGGCAGCCGGCCTTCAGATGGACGTTGAGGATGGCCAGTGTCTGCGGTGTGCCTGTGGTCGTGTCCGTACTGCTGACCGGGTGCGTGCCGCCGGCCGGTTGTGTTGCGTTGCCCCGGTGAGTGTGGCTGGTCCGGGGCGCTTCGCCGTCCTGGTTTGCGTTGCCGGGTCGAGGGGCGCCACTGGTCCGGGACACACCACTGACTCGATGGATGGCCGAAAATGGCAGATACATGGCCAGCCCGGGCCGGATGCGCCGGCCTTCCGGTACTGCGAGAGATTTCGATCACCTCCACCTGCGGCTCGGTATGAAAATGCCCTGCCGCCACGCGCCACCGCCAGATTCTGCGAATTCTGCGCACCCTTCCCACAGCTCGGCCGTGGTGTGGATGGTCCAGCCGTCGCCCAGCACCGCACGCACCGCGGCTGCATCGGTCACTTCCTGCATCAGCACCACGTCCGGGTGTGCGCCATGCACCAGCTGTGCCAGCTGCCGGTATTTTGCCTGCAGGTCGTCCCGGGTGCGCAGGGGACCGAAAGATCAGCCGTCCCTGCTGGTCATGGCCGTTGAGCGCATCGCAGTAGGGGCAGACCCTTCGGCCGCGGATGACTGCGCCGGTCGCTTCCAGCCCCTGCGGTGCCGCAGAACGCCTGCCATTTTTCGAAAAATGGCGGGTGACATCAGGTGCTCGGCATTGAGCGTCAGGACGCGCAGGGCGTGCGGATCATCGATTGTCCGGCAGCTCGGCGCCGCGTTTGTGACGACCGGGCGCTTGTTCTTGCGGTGCTTGCGGCCGGGCTGGTCCTCTTGGCCTTCTGCGTTGGCAGGGGAGCTGACACGTCTCCCGGGAGAGCGGACGCATTACCCTGGAGAGCTGGTACCCAGGAACGCCCGGCGGCTGTGACGTGGCTTTCATCAGATGCTTCCTGACCGCCGGCCCTCGTTCGGGAGTGGGCGCGCGCATGGTTCGTCCCGTGCTGGCCCGCAGCTTCCCGGTGTGTGCCATTTGTTCCTGCTGCTGCATCTGCTGTGCGGATGATTCGGGCATGGACGGCCTCGGTTTCGGTCGAATCGGGTGACGTACAGCCGGCCAGCGGTGCACAGACGGCGAAGCCCAGCATCAGGGCCGAAATCGGAGCAGACAGGCGGAAGGGCAGGGCGTTCATCGGGACATTCAGGGAGGTCAGACAGTGGCCGGACCAGGAGGTAGCCAGCGCCGCCCTGCTGGCAGGGCGCTACTGCCTGGCCGGCACACGGATCTGGGCCTGCACGGGGATGAATGCCTCCATGACGTGCACCGGGCCGGCCAGCGGCCAGACCGGGAATGATGCCAGTACCGACCCCCGAAAAACAATCGGCCGGATGGATATCCATATGGCCATGCTGCCCACTGGTCGGCCCGTCGTTGTTGCCGTGCCTAACGAACGCGACGCGTTCCACCACAAGGTGGATGATGCCCTCATGCACACACAGGGCGCCCCGGCAAACGTGTCGCAGCATGGTTGCCAGGGCTTTCGAAAACGCCCCGCGGCACGCTTTGAAGGATGCACCGCAGGATGCAGGACGCCTGCGATGCGGGACGTTTGCCGTGGGGCATCAGGGATGGCTCGGCCAAAGTGCTTCAGGGCTTTTGCAGAGCATACCGAGAGACACGAGGCACTATGGAATTCCACAGGGGTTTTGGACGGCATCGCTGGGTATTGTTGGCCTGATGGGTGGGCTGGGCTACGTGGACCATGTCCGCAGCAGCCAGTTCATGGACAATGAGGCCGCCCTGCTGGCCGATGCTGACCGGCATTGCCTGCCGGCGTCTGGTGTGAGTCACACCGGGGGCGCTTGCGCCGGGCGTGTTTTTCGGCCAGTACCTTTTTCCGGCGAGCGTACATGCGCAGAAAAGAAACGCTATGCGGTGAAGTCCAGCCCGGCCGCACCGGCGGGGGCATGATGGCAGGGGGTTGACGGTACGGCACCTGCTGCAGAAAACCACACCGGGCGACAGCATGACTGGTGAAGGCACGGCGGCGGGTGACAGTGCCACGGGGGTTGGCGAACAGACCGGCAATGCCCAAAAAGGGCCAGTGCCAGAAAAGGGTACCAGTGATAAAAGGACGCCGGCGCTGACCAGGCCGCCGCCTAGCAGAAAAACGCAGGACGCAGGCCGCAGAGAATTTCCGGGCGCTGCAGGAGGCGCGCGATTATCGCGTGCTGTTCGAGTCGCTGCTGGCGCATCCCAATGATGTATCGGGGCTTTTACGCCAGCTACATTCTGAACGCCTGTGGTGAAATCCGCTGGGCGCACGAGCATGACACACACACCGTGCTGCCCCCGACCTCGTCGCAGCAGGAAGAGGCCCGGCAGCTGATGAGTGCCCGCTGCGCCTCGTTTGCAGAAAATGAGCTGCCCTGGAACCGCCAGCCCCCGCTGGACAGGGACCCGCGTCTGGTTGAAAGCTACCTTGGCTGGCCGAAGCCGGGTACCGGGCTGAACATGCCGTTTTCTCCGGAAGATCGTGCGCCGGAACAGCAGGCGATTCTGGCCGTGCAGGACCCCATCGTGCTGGGAGCCTATGGCGTGCCCAAACCCCCCGAGGACAGAACCCGATACCCGTGGGTGCCTGCCTGGGGCTCGGACTCCGACAGTGCAAAGGGCACCACGTGGGTGCGCGCCTGGTACAGCGCCATGTGCGAAGCCACAAAGGCATCCGTGTGGTCGTGGCGACCGCTTCGTGCTGGCACGCTGCGCCCAGGACGGCTACTGCGTGGATTCGCGCCAGCAGCTGATGCGCGACGAGGTGCTGGCCGATGAGGGCGAGGCCGAGGCCAGACGCTTCGATGCGCTGGTGGCGGGGTTTGTCGAGGCGTACCGGCAGCGATGATTGTTGAGAGGTCGCATGGTGGCGTGCGACCGGTGAGCAAAACAGGGGCCAGCATTGGAGAGCGTGATCCTGTTTGTGCGATGGATGCTTACTGCACGAGGCCAGGCAAGACGACCAGCCTTGTCTGCGCGGTGCGTCTTGTCTGAATACAGCCGGGGCCGGCACGCGAACGCATGAGTCCGTGACACGCCCAGCGTTGATGGCAAGGTGAAGCTTCGTGAATCTGGGCGGATGTCATGGGGTCAAAGAAGTTCTGGTTCGTTTCGGCTGCCCTGTTCGCAATCACTTTTGCCGGACTGCTCCTGTTGAATGACTGGCGGCGTGATCTGCCTCCCGAAGCGGAACATGCTGCTCATGCGCTCAGGGTGGGAGATGTGCGTTCGGGAGGCGGGTATCCATCCGGACATGTTGCGGCCGATCCCGCAGATGATGTTTCGCTTTCCGGGGCTGTCCCGGCATCAGTGAGCGATCAGGGGCTTCATGGTCGTCTGCAGAACGCCACCGACTACAGGGTTCTTTTTGAGTCTCTCCTTTCCAGTCCAGTGGAGCTGTCCAGCCTGTACGCCAGGCATATCCTGAAGGTATGTGCAAATGCACGCAGGGGTGGATCTCGAGCGCTTTCCCAGCCCGATTCCTGGCATCAGATCGAGGCGCGGCAGCGCTGGCGTGCGTGGTGTTCCTCTTTCATCGACAGCGAGCTGACGGGGCAGCGACGAATCGAGCTGGAACACGATCCCGAACCGCCGGTAGCCGTGCGGAGATATTTTCTCTCCGATGTGGAGCAGGTCGGCGTTCAATTCCCTGAGCATGACCGCATTCGTGATCAGGTCCTGGCACTACGGCGACCCGTTGCTGCTCGAGTCGCTTGGTCCCTCGCTGTTCGTCGACGCGAGCGGCGAGCGTATCGAAAATTCAGGGCGAGGTCTATCCGCAATCCTGGGCAGGCGGCGTGGCCATGCTGGCCTGGATGGGGCCGTATGCGGAGGCGACCGGGGTTCATTGCGGGGAGCGGAGACTACGCTTCGTCATGGAGCGATGCGCCATCGACGGACATTGTGCCGCTTCCCGGCAGGAACTCATGCGGGATGACGCGATGAACCATGCGGGGAGGAGGCCGTAAAGTCTACGACGCCACGCGCACCTAGTTCGTGAACCTCATCCGCACCCGGGGGCGGACATCGTCAGCCCCGTAGACGACTATCATTGAGGGATGAACACTCACCCTCCGCACCCCCGACGACTGGCACCTGCATCTGCGCGACGGTGCTGCCCTGCAATCCGTGGTGGCCGCCAGTGCCCGGCAGATGGGCCGCGCCATCATCATGCCCAACCTGAAGCCGCCCGTCACCACGGTGGCCGAGGCCACGGCCTATCGTGACCGCATCCGTGCGGCGCTGAACGACGCCGTGGCGCGGGGCGAAATCGACCGCGCCCAGGCCGACAGCTTCCAGCCGCTGATGACGCTCTACCTCACCGAAAGACCTCGGTGGCCGACATCCGCGAGGCGGTGGCCGGTGATGTGGTGGCGGCCGTCAAAGCTCTATCCGGCCGGGGCCACCACCAATTCGGACGCCGGCGTACGCTCCATCGACCGTGTGATGCCGGTGCTGGAAGCCATGGCCGAAAGCGGGCCTGCCGCTGCTGGTGCATGGCGAGGTGGACGGATCCGGACATCGATGTGTCTCGACCGCGAGGGCCGTGTTCATCGACGGGTGATGATCCCGCTGCGCACGAAGCTGCCAACGCTGAAGGTGGTGTTCGAGCACATCACCACCCGACAGGCCGCCGAATACGTGAAGGCCGACACTGCGGCGCCCGGGCTGCTGGGCGCGACCATCACGCCGCAGCACCTGATCTACAACCGCAACGCCATCTTCACGGGCGGCTTGCGGCCGCACTGGTACTGTCTGCCGGTGCTCAAGCGCGAAACCCACCGCGCGGCGCTGGTGGAAGTGGCCGCCAGTGGCGATCCACGCTTCTTCCTCGGCACCGACAGCGCGCCGCATGCGCGGATGATGAAGGAAATCGGTGCCGCCTGTGCCGGCTGCTATACCGGCCCCCATGCGCTGGCCCTCTATGCCTGGGCCTTCGAGGCGGCAGGTGCTCTGGACAGACTGGAAAACTTTGCCAGCGTGCATGGTGCGCAGTTCTTCGGCCGGCCGCTGAACGGGGGCACCATCACGCTGAAGCGCAGAACTGGACCATTCCCGAAAGCCTGCCCTTTGCCGGCACCGAGATCGTGCCGCTGGCCGCCGGCGAGACGCTGCCGTGGCAGGGTGGTGGCGCCGGGGCGCAGCGTCTGATGTCGTCTTCTTTCACTTTCCGGGGCCTGCGCGGGTATGAACAGGGCGTACACGCGCTGGCGTCCGACAGCGCCGGCTTCTGTCGACGCCACTGACGTCGGGATTGTGGCAAAAATGCCGTATTTAGCCAGTCTGTCGCGCACGTGCCGCAATGAACGCCCCGGAATGAGAAAAATGCCCGCCGCCGGCAGAGAAGAACGGCAGTCCGCAGGGACAGGGATGTGCTGCGCGTTTCCTGCGAAAGCCAGTTGGCCGGTATCGATCTCATTCCTCTGCAGGAGAACCCTCGCGATCAAATATCTCGACCGCTGCCTAGCTGGGCGCTGCCGTGCTGCTGGCGGGCTGCAATACCATGGCTGGTGTGGGCAGGGACATCAAGGCCGGCGGCGAAAAAGCTGGAAAAAGGCCGCCGACCGGTAAAGCACGTGCGTCCGTGACATGCCCTGATGCGGCCGGCTGACCGGCCATGGCCGATACAAATTGCAAACGATCGTGTCGCCCCATGCTGCCCGGAGCGCTGCATGGGGTTTTTGCGCTCGCGTCCGGGTGGATAGGCATACTGGCCTATCTATCCCAACTGCATCTTATCTACAGGATCGAGGAGATTTCGACATGATCAAGAAACTGACCGCTGCCCTGCTGGGCGCTACCGTCGTTCTGGCCGGCTGCAACACGATGTCCGGCATGGGCGCCGATATCAAGAAAGGCGGCGAGAAGCTGAAAAGAAAGCTGACGATGTCAAAAATGGTTCCAGCGAAACCACCGGCCACGATCACGGCTCGATGGGTGGCGATCAAGGCACCATGGGTACCGACCAGGGCACCAGCGAGCAACGACCAGGGCGCCATGGTTCGCTGATCACAGCAGCATGGGTAGCGAAGGCTCGGCCGACACCATGAAGCACGAGTCGATGGACAGCACCTCGGGTTCCACCGCCCAGCCCACCGAAAGCATGACCAGCGGTTCGGACAGCAGCACCTCTTCCGATCCCTCGCTGTGGGACAAAACCAAGGAAAAAGCCTCGCAGGGTGAAGAACAAGGTGAAAGGCTCCCTCAGCAAGTAAGCCTGCCGGCAAAAGCCTGATGCAGGCGGTTTGCGCCGCCTGTACCCTGCGGCCTCCGTTGCCTGCCCACCCCACATCATTGGGAGGGTGGGGTGCGGAGGCCGTTTGCTGGAGCGTGTTCTGTGACCCTGCTGCCCTGTCCTGCACGCCCAACGGGTCGGCCCTTTGACAGCTGGGTGTGATGCACAGCGCAGAGGCTTGCGCTTCGCGCAATAGTTAATAAGAATACTTACTACAATACGGATTGCTCGCTATTTGCTTTACGCCGTTTACGTTTGCCCTTCCTTTCCATGTCTGCAACAGTTTGCCGTACCCGGAGGTCTGGCGCTCCTTCGGTCTGGAGACGACGCGCGCTGATTCTTGCCCCTGGCGGGCGTCTGGGGCAGTCTGCCGCCGGCCACCATGGCTGCAGATCCGGCCTCCGGCCATGTTGGCGCCACCCGCCTGAAGGACGTGGTGGTCACCGGCACCCGCACGGAAAAGGCGCGTGACGAGGCGCCCGTGCGCACGGAGGTGGTCAGTACCGAAGAACTCCGCGCCACCGGCGCCCAGACGCTGAAGGAGGCGCTGGCCAACATCAACGGCCTGCAGCTGCAGGAACTGCACGGCAAGTCCGGCTATTCGCTGGTCATGCAGGGGCTGGCGGGTGATCAGGTGCTGGTGCTCATCGATGGCCTGCCCATCTCGGCCAGTACCGGTTCGTCGGTGGATCTCAGCCAGTATCTGCTCAGTGACGTGGAGCGGGTGGAGGTGGTCAAGGGGGCGGCATCGGCCCAGTACGGCAGTGCGGCCATGGGAGGCGTGGTCAACGTCATCACGCGCCGGCCGGCCACGGGCGTGCAGGGCGCCATCCAGATGGGCGTCGGCACGCGCGGGCGCCGAACGATTCCGGCAAGCGGATGTCGGCGGCGGTGAAGCAGCTGCAGGCCCATGTGCAGGGCGGTACCGAAAATCTGCGGGGCCGTCTGGCCTACGACCGGCTGAGTGACCAGGGTTTTTCGCCGGATCCGTCCGGCTGGACCCTGCCAGGGCGACCGTATCCGTCGCGAACAGGCCACGGGCCGCGTGTTCTGGCAGGCCACGGCGCAGACCGGGCTGTCGGCCGAATTCGGTCGCTACGAGGAACACGACCTGCAGCGCTTCACCACCTTCGTGCCGCCCGTGCGGGTGCCGCAGCACAAGACGGAAGACATCGGTCGCAACCGGCTGGCGCTGGGGGCCGGCATCGCTTCGGCCAGGGGCGGTGCTGGATGTGCGCGGCGTGAACGAAGACTACAAAACCCACAGCCAGACCCTGTCCAACGGTGTCCGCACCATCGACCGGCATTCGCAGCAGCGCATGAACCACCTGAGCCTGCAGCTCGATCTGCCGCCGGTGCAGGACCAGCAGTGGCAGGTGGGGGCCGATTTGCACCGCGAGGCGCTGGCACAGACGCAGAACGGCAAGTCCGAACTGCAGGCCGATGGCAAGGTGCGGCGCCACAATCAGGAGCTGTTCCCGCAGGGGCGACCTGTTCCTCACACCGGCCTGGGAGCTGGTGCCCGGCGTGCGCTGGCAGGACGATTCCGACTTCGGCCAGCACTGGGCGCCGAAGCTGGCGGTTCGGGGCCGGGTCTGGCAGCAGGCAGACGATTCCCTCACGCTGCGGGCCAGCGTGGGGAAGGGCTACCGGGTGCCCAACCTGAAGGAGCGCCACTACCTGTTCGATCACAGCGCGCTGGGCTACAAGGTGGTGGGCAACCCGGACCTGAATCCCGAATCGTCCACCAGCTTCCAGCTGGGAGCCGTGCTGGCACTGGGCAGGCAGTGGACGGTGGATGTGAATGCCTACCTGAACCGCGTGAAGGACCTGATCGAGACCGACCGCGACAACGCCCGCGAAGAGAACGGCATCTCCGTCTATACCTACGACAACGTGGCCCGTGCCCGCACGCACGGGGTGGAAACCGACATCGTCTGGCAGCCGGATGCCCGCTGGCGCATCGATGCCGGCCTCACGCTGGGGCGCACGCGCGACCTCGCCACCGGCCGGGAAATCGCCCAGCGGCCCCGTCGCATCGCCCGGCTGGGGGTGGACTGGCAGGCCACCGAAACTACGCAGCTGACGGTGCGGGTGCGCCATCAGGGCAGCGAGCTGTCGGACACGGCCAGCAACCTGCGCTCCGATCCCTGGACGGTGGTGGACCTGAACCTGCAGCAGGGGCTGACGCCTGACCTGTCGGCCTTCCTGCGGGTGGACAACCTGTTCGGCAAGCAGCGTGACTTCTCGCAGACCCACCAGCTGGGGCCGATTTCCGGCCGGATGGTGATGGTGGGGCTGCGGTATGGCTTTGGCGGCAATGAATGATGGCCCGTCATGGGCAAACGGGGGAGTTGTCCTGGTAGACCGATGTGCATGACAGGCGTGCGGCATCCTGTCGGCGCACGGCTATGGCCTGCTCCCTGAGATGTTCCCATGATGGTTTCTCGTGATGCTTCTCTTTCAGTCTTCCTTCAACGATCGGGGTGCCGTCTGCGCCGCCGTGCCATTCGGGCAGGGCGGGGGCGGGTGCCCACCATTCCCCTTCGAGGTGACATCTTGAACAAATCGATCAAACAGTCGGGCAAACTGGTTCTGACGGCAGGTGCACTGGCGGTGCTGCTGGCCGCCTGCGGCGGTGGCGGTGGGGATTCCACACCCTCCACCAATACCGGCAGTTCCGGCGCCAGCAACAGCAGCGGCACGACCGGTACCACCGGCTCCACCGGCAGTACGGATTCGACGGGCACCACCGGTACCACCGCCACCGGCAACCAGTTCACGCAGAAGGCCACCTGGAAGGTGACCATGCCGGCGGCCGGCCAGTCGGTCTGCTATGACTTCGAGGGAGCCACCGAGGTGGCGGGCTGCACGGGCACGGCGTGGGACGTGAAACTGACGGCGCCGACCGGGCGTGGCACGCCGAAGCTGTTCACCAACAGTGGTGTCAGCGGTACCGGGCAGGGTGGCGTGTACGCGGGCAAGGGTACTGGCCTGATCGACTGGGCCGACCTGCTGAAGTGGGAAACCGGCACGAAGGTTCCGGGCGAAGGACAGCAGCCGCCGTCGCGCATCTATTTTTGCAGACGCCGCGAGCGGCACCTTCAGCGGCACCAATGCCATCGATTCGGCTGCCTTCGAATATGGTCTGGGCGGCGCCACCGAGTCACAAACTGTACCCGTCGTATCGCGTATTCCTCGTCACCACCGACAAGGCCAGCAACAGCACGGCCGGTACCGTGGCCTCGCCGGTGTACGCGCTGCAGGTGACGGGTTACTACGGCGGCACGTCCGGCACGGAATCGGGCTATCCGAAGTTCCGCTGGGTGAACCGCTCGGCCTCCGGGGGCGAGCAGGTGCGTGAGGTGCAGCTCGATGCCCACAACGACAAGTGGGTGTACTTCAACCTCGAAACCGGCACCGAAGTGGCCTCCGAGAACGGCACCTATGGCACATTGCCTTCAACCGCTATCGCATGCGCCTGAACAGCACCGGCACGCTGGGTTCGGCCGTGGGCATCGTTCCGGCCGGCCTGTACGAGGCCGATGGTGATGCCATTGCGTCGGCGCTGATTGCCGCCACGCCGGATTCTACGCTGTCGTATCTGACTTCGGCCGCCATCCCGGCCACGGTCCAGTGGCAGGCCGACGAAGCGGGCTCGCGCCTGAATCCGAAGGCCGAGCGCGAAAGCAGTGGCAGCTTCGACTATGGCTGGTTCAAGTATTATCCGACGGCCGCCCTGGCCCAGGCCGCCGGCCTGCCGGCCACGGCCCATACGCTGGGTGCCGACCCCGGCGAGGGGGCGATGATCAGGGTGGTGACGGGGCCAGCTTTTGCCCGCTTCCACCTGACGAAGATCGACTACGCCAATACCGCCAGCGCCACCTCGCAGCAGACCTGGACGTTCGAGTTCGACGTGCAGCCGGGCGCCGCGAAGTAAACACGGGATGGCTGGGAGGCCCGGGGGCATGATGGTGCCGAACCGGTGGCATCATGGCCCTCGGCCCTGACGCTTCGGTAGACCGCTGCCGGGGCACTGGCACGCGCGCTGCACCATCCGCCATTCCTGCTCTGGCGCTCCGCAACACCACTGCCCGGGTACTCCGGGAGGTGCCCAGGAGCGCCGGCTGGCCGGCACAGGGATGCCGGCGCGTCGGGCAGGGCGAATGAAGGGGGCTTTCCGCTTCCCTCTGCACTACAAGGATCGACATGGACACATTCAGCGATCTTGCCACGCGGCACGACGCGCTGATGGCCGAAGCGCCGGGCATGCGCATTCGCGACCGTGCCAGAAAGCTGCGCGTGACCGAGGGCGAACTGGTGGCGCGCCAGTTGAGCGTGACGGCCCGGCCCATCGCCTGCAGGCCGGTTGAGATCTACCGAGCTGGGCAGCCTGGGGCGCATCCTGTGCCTGACCCGCAATGAATGGGCCGTGCACGAGCGCTACGGCCAGTTCCAGATGGTGGAGGTCAACCCGAAGGTGGGCCTGGTGCTGGGCACCGACATCGACCTGCGGCTTTTCTTCAGCAAATGGACCCGTGCATGGGAGGTGAACGACAACGGTCGCATCAGCCTGCAGTTCTTCGACCGGGAAGGCGTGGCCATCCAGAAAATCTTCCAGACGGACGACACTCGATCTGGCCGCCTGGCAGAAACTGGTGGATGAATTTGCGCTGGCGCCTGCGGCTGGCCGGGGTGCCGGCAGCCGATCCTTCGCCTCGTGCAGGCTGCTGGCGCCGCGGTGGCCGCCGGGCGGGAGCGCCTTCGGCGGCGGCCGTTTCGGTGGGGGCTGCCGCCCAGGCCGCTGGCATCACGCCGGAGCAGGCGGCAGCCCTGCTGGCGGTGCGTGATGCGCCGGTATTCGAGCCGCTCAAACCAGCGGTGACCGACCATGGTGCCACGCTGGACGAGGCCGCCCGCCTGCACCTGCGCAACCGCTGGCTGGCCGCGACCGATCCGCACCAGCTCTGGCCCATGCTGCAGGAGCTGAAGCTGAGCCGCATCACGGCGCTGGCCAACGTGGTGAGGATCTGCGCCAGCAGACCGACCTGCTGGCCATCGAGAAGGTGCTGCAGTACGCGTCGGGAACACGAGCTGCCGATCATGGTGTTTGCCGGCAACCATGCTGCCGTGCAGATCCATGGAGGCACGGTGAAGAAACTGATGCGGGCCGGTCCGTGGTTCAACATCCTGGACCCGAACTCAACCTGCACGTCAATACGGATGCCGCCGTGTCGTCGTGGGTGGTCAACCGTCCCACGGACGATGGTCCGGTGACTTTCGCTGGAGCTGTACGCCGACAATGGCGACATCATCGTGCAGTTCTTTGGCTTGCGCAAACCGGGCAACCCCGAGCTGAAGGCATGGCGCGCGCTGATGGAGGCCTGTGCGCGAAGCCGCTGCATCGTTGATACGATGCAGTTGCTGAGGGTGCGGCGCCATGCCTGCGTTGGGCGCCCTGTCAGTACATGCGAATCCGGGGCCAGCGCGAAGGCGCATGGGGCAACCGTATTTGCATCTTCATTCCATCCATGAGGAGGACATGCCATGACCGAGCGGATGAGCCAGGGTTCGTTGCCTGCCGGAGACGCAGCCTGCTGCGGGGCATGCTGGGTGCAGCCCTGCTGGTACCGGCCGGGTGGGTGCTGGCAGGTGGATCAGCCAGCGCGGCTGTCAGGCCGGCCGGTGCAGGTGCTTCCACGGCTGCCACTTCGGCTGCCGGCGCGGCCAGTACGGCCAGTGCTGGTGCCTCCCATGCTGCCGTGTCCGGAGGGACGCGTGCCGGTCACGCTCCCCGTCGCATCGTTTCGATGGGTGGCACGCTGACCGAAATCATCTACGCGCTGGGGGCGGGTGACCAGCTTGTGGGTACCGACGCATCCAGCCTCTATCCGCCGGAGGCGCCAGTTGCCGCAGGTGGGCTACTACCGCGGGTTTTTCCGTGGAAGGGGTGGCCTCGCTGCACCCCGATCTGGTCATTGCCGCAGCCGAATCCGGTCCGCCACAGGCGCTGGACGGGCTGAAGAAGCTGGGCATTCCGCTGGAGCTGATCGCGCTGAAGCCCGACCTGGATCATCTGGTCGAGACGCATCACCGAACTGGCGAAGGTTCTCGACAGAAAGCCCGAGGGCGAGGCGCTGGTGAAGAAACTGCGCAGGCGGGTGGCCGATGCCACCCGCATCAAACGCCCGGCGCGGGTGGTGGCCCTGAGCAACCACGTGGGGCGGATGCAGGGCGCGGGGCGCGATACCGCCATCGACGCGCTGCTGCAGATGGTGGGTGCCACCAACCTGCTGGCCGGCAGCCACAAGGGCTACAAGCCGATGTCGGCCGAGGCCGTGGCCGCGTTGCAGCCCGATGCCATCATCACGTCACGCCTGTCGCTGGGCGATGGCGGGCTGGCAGCCCATGCCGCGCAGCCCGGCATTGCCAGCACACCAGCGGCGGTGAACCGTCATATCATCGTGCTCGATGACATGCTGCTGCTGGGCTTTGGCCTGCGTGTGGGCGAGGCGCTGCAGCAGATCAGCGAGGGCTATCCGATCTTGGGCCGGCCCAGGGCTATGCGGATGCTGGCCATGTGGTGGGCCGGACGCCCCGATGAACCGGTTGCGCCGGGGTGAACGTCTTCGGACCGAATGTTGCGGATGGGTCGTACCGGGACTGACGAGCCGAGGTCGATGCTTCCACAGGCAAAAGGACATCCGGTCGGGAAAATCAGATCGCATTCGGCGGTCGGCATACGGCAATCAAAGGCAGCGGGTGCTGCAGAGGAAGACAGACATGAATCTGGTGGGTGTGGGTCTGGGCGTCTGGGGCGTCATGGGTGGGCTGTTCGTGATCGCCCTGTTTGCGCTGGCACTCGTCCGAAAGATGGGGCGGAACGATCCACAGCAGAAAACCTGGGTGTTTCCGCTGGCGGTGATCGTGGTGGTCTGCGCCTTTGGCCTGATGATCATGTCCGTGCTGCGGCGGGATGTGGCGCTGGATGAACAGGGCCTGCAGCTCAGCGGTTACGCCCAGTTTGCCGTGCCCTATGCCGACATGGAGCGGGTGGTGGTGTATCCGGTCAGGACGGCGGCGCCCGAGCTGCGCAACAAGGTCAGCGGTCTGACCATTCCGGGCCTGATCCATTCGGGCTGGATTGCCTGCGATGCGAAGGTGCCGTGCTACGTGGAGGCCGTGCCCACGCCCAATATCGGCATCTACCTGAAAAACAGCGCCACCGTGACAGGGTCGAAGGGCAGTGCCTGATCCTGCTGGAAGCGACCGATCCGCAGGCGATGGCGGCGGCGCTGAAGGAGAAGGGCGTGCCGGAGGGCAGCCATGTGCCGGTGGCCCATGGTACCCCGGGTGGCTGATGCCCGGATACTCGGCAAGCCAATGAAACCCGCCCGCTTCACGCTCCTTCTGATCACGCTGGCCGTGCTGCTGGTGCTGTCGGCCACTGGCTCGGCGCTGAGCGGGGCGTGCGCATTCCGCTGGAGGCGTTGCCTGAGTTGCTGATGCCAGCCCCCACTCCCAGCTTAGCCTCTGGCGCGGCGTACTGTTCGACATCCGCCTGCCCCGCATTGCGCTGGGCCTGCTGGTGGGAGGCGCGCTGGCCGTGGCCGGCGCGGTGATGCAGGCCCTGTTTCGCAACCCGCTGGCCGAGCCGGGGCTGGTGGGGGTATCGGTGGGTGGTGCCGTGGGGGCGGTGGGCGCCATCGTGTTGGAGTACGGCCAGCAGCCGCTGGTGCTGGCGGGGCGGCCTTTGCCGGCAGCCTGCTGGCCACGCTGGCGGCCTGGGCGCTGGGACGCAAGGCACCGGGTTCGGCGGGCATTTTGCTGGCAGGCATTGCCATCAACGCCTTTGGCGGCGCCATGCTCGGCGTGTTCACCTACATGGCCACGGATGACCAGTTGCGCAGCCCTGACGTTCTGGAACCTGGGCAGTCTGGGCACGGCCGACTGGGCCATGCTGGCGTGGCTGGCCCCTGGGACCCTGGGGCTGCTGGTGGTGCTGCTCTGGCGGTGGCGGGCGCTCAACGCGCTGCTGCTGGGCGAGCGCGAGGCCATGCATCTGGGTTTCGATCTGGACAGGCTGCGTGGCCGGCTGATTCTGCTGGTCACCTTGCTGGTGGGGCCGCTGGTGGCGGTGTCGGGCACCATCGGATTCGTGGGCCTGATGGTGCCACACCTGATCCGGCTGGTGGCTGGTGCCGAACATCGCGCACTGCTGCCCCTGTCGCTGCTGGCGGGGGCGCTGATTCTCACACTGGCCGACTGGGTGGCCCGGCTGGTGGTGCTGCCGGCGGAACTGCCCATCGGCATCGTCACGGCGCTGCTGGGGTGCGCCGGTGCTGTTCATGCTGATTCGGCGGGAGACGCGGTCGCGAATCTGGTAGGGGTGGGTTGGGGTGTCTGGGCTGTCGCAGGCGGAATCTTTCTGATCCTGGGCATACTGCCCCTGCTTTTCGTCCACATCATCGTTCGTGCCGATGAAAAAGAAGAAATCGTGGATATTCCGCTGGCTGTCGTCATCGTGCTTTTCGTGTTCGGATTGATAGTTTTCACTGTCATGCGACGCGATGTATCACTGGAGGCGGATGGCCTGCATATTCGTGGTTACAGCGAGATGCGGGTGCCTTACGATGCCATCGAGGATGTTGTTGTGCATGCGTCTCGCGCCGAGGCGCCCAGGCTGCGTAACAAGACCAATGGGATGGCGATTCTGGTTCCATCTACGCGGCTGGATCGGTTGCGATGCCAGCGTGCCGTGCTATGTGGAGGCCGTCCCCAGCCCGAATATCGGCATCTATGTGAAAAGGTGCAACGGTACCGGGTGCGCACGGGCAGGTGCCCTGATCCTGCTTCAGGTCACCGATCCGCAGGCCATGATGGCCGCGCTGAAGGAGAAGGTCCAGCCTTCCGGTGAGAGCGACCATCGGACTGATCGATGATCGGGTTTTGCCGCTGATGGTGAGCGTCGGGGAAGACGAAAGTTGATGGATGTACGCCGAATTGGGCGTCCGCATTGTGTGTTTGCGTAGCGCACAATCGAAAAGCGGGGCTTTCGCCCCGCAGACTGGTACATCTGTCTTTGCCGGCGCAAGCGCCGGCCTGTTGCTGTGCGTCAGTGCGCTTTATGCGCGTCTGTACAATGACGTTTGCGCAGATTCAGTTGCTTGAACTCGATGTGGATGTGTTCAGGTGCTCTCTCGCTTCCTTCGCCATGCCGCTGCGGAAATTCACTAGCAGGTGTCATCCAAAGGTCCCGTACCAAAGCCACTGTCCGTATTGTACTGGTAGATGTCGATGGTCTGGGCCGAGGAGTTGAACTTGAATACTGCCTGCTGGGTACGGAAAGCTTGATCAATGTCGAGCTTCTGGGAAACACCAGCCGGGTTGGGATAACGACGCATCAGGTTCAGGATCATGAACATGTTTCTGCCGACATCCAGTCGGGAGAATACCCGGAATGGGCATAGAATGGTCTGCCCCGGACTGTAAAAGTTCCTGTTGTACCGTCATACGACGGAACGAGTTGACTGTCGGCGTAATATCCATTGTAAAGGAGACTCCATTGTCCATTGTACCTCCCCTTTTTTTTCGTCCCACTGCGGATCCTTGTCCGTAAGGCGACGGAGCACAAACCCTGGGCGGAACGGGTAAACAGCCGTATTGTCATTGATGTGCGAGACCTTGCCACCCCGGTCGAAGAAGGTATAGCACATCTTGCCGCTTTCGGTCCGGCCTACGTAGATACCCGCCATGCAACGGTAGGTATTCCGCAGGATTTTCTGGCCTTCCTCTCCCTGCAGGCGCTCGAGTCAAGGCCTTCCGTCACCGGGCAGTTTTTATTGTAATACGAGTAGAGGTTGTGCCCGGTGAAAGTCAACGTTGTTGTCCGATGAATCATGCAGCCACCTGTCCGTTATCGCACGGATTGGTGGCCGCCTGAGCCACGCTGTCACGCTCCGGGTTGAGCGTGACCCTCGTGATGGGTTGCCAGTTGCGGGTATTGCCCGACCAGCGTGATGGTGTCTGGCTGCGTGCCTTCTGGTACAGGTGGTGCCGGGCCTGCAGGATGTTCACATCCCGCCCGTCGTGGCGCTGGCTCGGCGTCACGTAGCCAATACGGCTGTGCCGGTGCTCGTCGTTGTACCAGGTCACGAATCCATGCCCCCACTGCCGGGCTTCAGCCAGACTGGCCACACCGCCCGCAGGGAACTCCGGCCGGTACTTGGCCGTCTTGAACAGCGCTTCCACAAAGGCATTATCATCAGAGACACGCGGCCGTGAGTAGGAGGGCCGGATACCCAGCCAGTTCAGCATGGCCAGTACCGTGGTGGCCTTGAGTGTGCTGCCATTGTCGCCATGCAGCACAGGCCTTTCGGGTTTTGCATGGATGCCTTCCGAGAGCGCCACACGCCTGAGCAGCCGCACGGCATGGTCGGCGCTGTCGTCTGCGTGAATCTCCCAGCCCACGATCTTGCGGCTGTACAGGGTCCATGATCAGGGTACAGGTAAAACCACTGGCCCCGGACCTTGCTGGGCAGGGTACGTCATGTCCCAGCACCAGACCTGGCCCGGTCCGGTGGCCACGTGCGTGGTGGGCGGACGCTGTCTGGCAGGAGGACGAGCCCGTCCCCTGCGACGGTTCTGCCCGGCTGCACGCAGCACGCGCTGAAAGCTCGATTCGCTGGCAATGTAGACGCCCTCATCGGCCAGCATCGGCACGATGCGTGCCGGTGGCAGGTCGGCAAAGCGGGGGGCGTTGGCAGTGGCCAGCATGAGCGCTTTCTCTTGCTCGGTCAGTGCGTGGGCCGGTCGGGGCCGGCTGGACGTGGGACGCCCATCAGGCAGGACCTGGCCGTCCTCTGTGCGCCAGCGCTGCAGGGTTCTGGCCGTGATGCCAGCGACCTTGCAGGCCGGCGCGAGCCGGGCTCCGGCTGCATGGGCCTCGTCGATGTGCCGGACGATGATTCGGCGATCTTCCAGGGCTGTCATGTGTCCCCGCCCCCGTCCGGATGGAAGATCGCATCCAACTTTTTTTGCAGAACCAGCAGTGCGGTGGTCTCGGCCAGTGCCTTCTCCTTGCGCCTCAGATCCCGCTCCAGCTCCTTGACCCGGCGCCGGGTGGCCTGGGTGGCACGCTGCACCTTCTGGGAGGCTTCTTCCGGGTCTGCAACCCCCTGAGTGGCCGCATCGCGCCATTTCTGCAGGTCCTGCGGGTAGATGCCTTTCTCACGGCACCAGGCGCTGCGTGATGCGTCATCCATTGCAGCTGTGGCAATGATGGCGTCCATGCGCGCCGCTGGCGTCCAGACCCGCTCTGCTGCTGGCGCAGCCAGCGCGTCTGCCCGCCAGCGCTCCAGCGTTGCCACCGAGATGTGCAGCTCTTGCGACACCACATCCACCGGAGCGCTCTCCGGTGGCAGCAGTCTGGCCACTGCCCTGTCCTTGAATGCCTTTCCGTATCTGGCCACGTTCCTTGTCCTGTTTCGCCCTCGGGTTGGAATTACTATCGATCGGACAACCATTGACTCGCAAGGGGCCGTGCAGGACTGAACTTGCACGTCGCCCCCATTTATCCAGTTGGTCGGCCCGTGTCATCGTCCAGACCCACCACGACGTACACCGGTTTTTGACCGTGACCTTGACGGGGTTGCCATTCTCGTCAAGTTTTTGGGTTGCCGTTTTCGTCCCAGCTCTACCTGTTCGGTTTCCAGTGCGGTGTATTGCCGTCAACCTTGTCGAGCAGTTCCTGTTCATACGTGTTAGTGATTCCAGAATAAGCTTGTCGAGCTGCCGCTTTGCTTCTTCCTCCTGCTTTTTCTGCTCTACTTCGGACCGCTTTTTGGCCTCTTCCTCAGCTTTCTTGCGCGCCTCTTCGCTCTTGGCTTCTTCTGCCTTCATTCCTCGTAGGTCAGATACTTCTTGCCCTCGCCGTTATTGGTCGCAAGATTGCTGGTTCCGTTGCCGGATGCAAGCGCTGCCTGGTAGGCACTGTTGTTCTCAGACGGCCCGCCGCCGCAGGCGCAAACAGCGGTGGCCGCAGTACGCCGGAGCCGGCGGTGGCCAGTGGTTTGAACGCGATGTGGTTGTTTGATGATCATGTGTCTCTCGCAGGGTGGAAAGCGGTTGTCCGCAGCGCCTTTCCGGATGCATGGCAATGGGGTTGATGACGGTTGAGGAAACAGGGTGAGGGGGATGCCTCATGCCTCGTACGGCATTTCCAGACAACGCAGAAAATGGCAGTTTGCGCGTCGCGCTGGACGCGCAAACGTGTCCGCAAATGCACCAGCGCCGGCAGCTGCATGCGCGTATTCAGCGCAGGCGGCCGGCAGATGTCGAATGAAGAGATGAAAGCCCGTGGTTTGGGTACAAACCCTGGGCGCAGTTGCCAGCGTCCCCGGTTTTCCCTGGACGAGCTGCGCAGAATGGCAGCCAGAAAAGGCTTCAGAAGGCTGTAGAGGCTCCGGGGACGCTCAGTCGAGTGCGTTCGGCGAAGGGCAGGAAGGGCTGCTGCGTGGCTCAGAGCCGCCGTGCAGGCATGGTGGCATGATGATGGTCCCGTTCCCGAGTTTTACCGGCGCTCGCCACCCGTCGCGAAAGATGGGGGCTGGCAAAGAAATGCCTTCAGGTTTCCTTGCGCCGACAGTTACGGCCATCTAGATTTGCCCCAGACCTTTCGTTGTGTGTCCTCTGTGCGGTTGCACATTGCCGGCGGACGGCGGCGTGGGCGGTTGCGTCGCAGTCCTCATCCAGCAGCGAGACCCACGAAGGGCGAACAGGAGGAAAGCTCAGGGTGTTTTCCTCCCGGGGGTCCAGTTTGCTCATGTTCTTTGGCTCCATGTTAATGTTCATTTTCATATTGCTTCACCGGAGGGTGTGAGGATGACAGTACCGCCACAGGCGGCATGCCCAAGGCGCAGGTGTGAGGTCCGCATGCTGGCCCACGGCCTTTCCATCCAGGGGCCGGGCGGCGATCCTGCGGATATCGATCTTGCGTTGCCTGCCGGGCGGGTGACGGGGGTGCTGAGGACCAACGGCACCGGCAAGTCGTCGCTGCTGGCCGTGCTGGCGGGAAGAGTGCGAGCGTCGGCAGGCACCGTCACGCTGCATGACCAGCCGCTGTCAGCCTGGCCGGCGGCAGCGCTGCCCGGTGGCGTGCCGTGCTGCCCAGAGCCCGTCGCTGCAGTTCGATCTGCCGGTGAAACGGTGATCGGCGTGGGGACGCATCCGCACGTGCACCGCGCCGGGAAGACGCCGGCGGCGGGGACGTTGGCGGGCGCGTCGCTGTCCCCCGGAGCAGGTGCCTCGCTGCCGGGGGCACAAATGCTTCTGCCGGTGCCATGGCTGGGTGCTGTGGCTGCGCGGGAACAGGCCCGCAACCGGCGTGGCGGATGCATGGACGAAGGCCACGACCCTGCCGGGGACTCGCTTGCCGCCGGTGCCGCGGCAGCCGATGCCGCCATCCTGCAGCAGGTGCTGGCACCGGGCCGATGTCGGCCATCAGCGACCGGCGCTATCGGCGGCTATCCGGCGGGGAACAGCAGGTGCAGTTTGCCGGGTGCTCCATCAGCTGCTGCTGGCCGCTCCGCCGGATGATACCGGGTGCTGATGCTGGATGAGCCACGGCAGTCTGGACCCACATCATCAGTTGACCCTGCTGTCGGCGGTACGTCGGCTGGCCATGAAGAAGAACATCGCAGCGCGGGTGATTCTGCACGATGTGAACCTGGCCGCCGGCTGCTGCGACAGGTTGCTGCTGATCGGCGAGGGGCGCGCCGTCGCGTTCGGTACGCCGTCTGCGGTGCTGACGCCCGGCACCTGCGTGCTGTCTATGGTGTGGAGGCGCTGGTCATGCCGCATCCGGTCCACCGGAACGTCCGCTGGTGGTGTTTTTGATTTTCGGTGAGCATCGCCCCCGCAGCTTCTGCACGCGAACACCAGCGCCAGCACGGTTCGCCAGCAGGCCCGCCACCCCTGGGCGACCGGTGTGGCGGTCCGGTCAGCCAGGCCGGCACCTGCGTCAGTGCCTGCAGGGGCGCCGCCAGATGCTCGATCTGGTGATGCAGCCACGGAAAGCCGTGCACCACGATGCCGCCCCCACCAGGAACATGGCCATGGTGCCGGCCACGCTCAGCCCCTTCATCAGCCACGGGGCGGCGCGCAGAATGCCGCGACCGATGGCGCGCAGCGGGGCTTTCAGGCCACCCCCCTGCAGCTGGCTCAGATACAGCCCCAGATCGTCCAGCTTGACGAGTGGCCGCCACCACGCCATACACGCCCACGGTCATGCCACGGCGATGAGCGCCATGACCGTGACCTGCGTGGCCAGCGGCTCGCCCTGCACGGTACCCAGGGTGATGGCGATGATTTCGGCCGACAGGATGAAATCGGTGCGGATGGCGCCCTTGATGCGGGTCTTCTCGTCGAGGGGGGCTTCGGTATGGTCGGCTTGTCCGTGATCCTCCGACTTGCCATGCGGCCTGGCGTGCAGCAGCTTCTCCGCGCCCTCGAAGCACAGGAACAGCCGCACGGTCGCAGCGGCGTGACCAGCACGGTGCGAAGGCGCTGATGGCCAGCGCCAGCGGCACCAGAAATCGACTTGTTGAGCAGCGAGCCCATTGAATACGCCCACACCACGGGCGGTTCCAGTCCACCCGGACGCCGGAGACTGCTGGGCATTCAGGGCCAGGTCGTCTAGCACGCCCGCCGTCTTGGCGCCGGCGGTTTTGGTCAACACAGCCACATCATCCAAGCAGGCTGGCAATGTCGTCGATCAGGGTCAGCAGATTGGCAAAGGCCATGTGTGTCCTTCAGTCAGTGTCTGCGCGGCAGACGCAGGTTCCCCGAAACCCGCAATGTACCGCATGCCCGGCAAGGGTGTCGTACCGGTCTGCGGGGTGAGGAGAAACAATGGTCGGTTTGAGTGCTTCCCGAATCAGTTTCAGCGTATGTTGCGCGGGTTCTGCGTTGCCGTGACCGCCAGAACGTCTTGCCGGGCAACGTCGTCTACCTCGTAGAGGACGTTCTGGCCCATCACACCGATGCCGGACGCCACGCCCGTATATGGCGTTTCTTCGTACGAACGCGAAATCGCTCAGGTATCTGGTGGAATCGAACACCGTTGAACAGATGCGTCGGCTCACGGGCCGAGACGTTTTCGATCAGATAATCGAACAGATCAGCAGATCTTCGTGCGGCCTCTGCCGTCCGCCCGACCTCATAGACCATCTGCTGCCGCCTCGCGGATGCATCTTCCAGACTGGCTCGAACTCCTCCATCGTCAGCAAGGGGCGGCTGCTGGCGCGTGCCCGGGCAACCTTTGCTCTAACCGATTCATCATGACGTGCCTGGGCGATCTGTTCGTCGGCCAGTCTCTGCAGCATCCCCTGTAGTTCAGGCGTGTAGGTGTCCGGACGGATGGAGGGCAGATTCTCGGCCAGATCACGCAGGAAACAGGCGTTTTCGTAGTGGGTAGTCAGCGTGGTCATGTCTTGACTTCCTTCGATGTGGCTATCGTACCGTTGCCGGTTGCCCCGGTCGAGAGGGAGGTGGTCAAGGAAGGGGGCGAATGGTGGCCAGGGACATGCCGCAGGGCGACAGAGGATGGAACCATCGGACCAGCGCGGAAGCGACTGATTCCATGACACGCGCCACAGGCCGTATGATGCGGGCGGGGGAATGCGCCGTCCGTCCTGGGTTCATGATTCGTCCCGGGACGACAGATGGGCGTGCCCCGGCTGGTGCATCGGGACGGGTGCGTCGAAAATCGTGGTAGCCGCAACGTGGAACATTTCGTGAAACAAACATCTCCCTGGCGTCTTCGTGGAACATCCCGTGAAACAGTCATGGATGGCCGCCGGGCCTGTCTGGGCCGATTGCTGGCGCTGGCCGGTGTGGGGAGCCGTGGCCTGACTGGAGGGGCGTGGCAGGTCGTGTCCGCGCAGGCGGCTTCGCCAAAGGTCTGGCTGCCGCCATACCCGGCCTCGCATCCGGTACCGGGCGGCGTGGCGGTGGTGCCGCTGGGGGCTGCCCGGCAGGTACCCCGGGTGCACTGGAAGGAAGTGCCGGTGCTGGTCATCGGATCTGCTGCAGGCTGGTATGCCGTGCTGGGCATTCCGCTGCTCATCCCGCACGACCATCTGACGCTGATCGTGTCCGGCGCGCAGGATGTGTCCGATGCACAAGACTCGCCCGGTAACGCCGCCCGGCCGGGCCAAACGGGCCAGCTCTCCCGTGAAATCCGCGTGTCCATCCAGCCCCATCAGTACGCCGAACAGCACCTGAACGTGCCGCCGGGCAAGGTCACGCTCAGCCGCGAGGCGCTGGCCCGCCACCTGCGCGAACGTCAGCGCAGTGCGAAGGTGATGGCCACTTTCAGCCGCCCGCTGCCGGTGACCATGCGGCTGGCCCAGCCGGTGCCCGGCGTGCGTTCAGCTCGCTGGCCTGCGGCGCTTTTTCAATGGCGAGGCCCGCAATCCGCACGGGGGCATGGACATTGCTGCGCCCGTCGGTACGCCGGTGAAGGCGGCGGCCCCGGCGTGGTCATCGACACGGGCGATTATTTCTTCAATGGCAACACGGTCTGGTTGGACCATGGTGGTGGCATGCTCACCATGTACTGCCATCTGGACCGGATCCGCGCCCGCGTGGGACAGCGGGTCAGAACCGGCCAGGTGATCGGCACGGTGGGCAAGACCGGCCGGGTGACGGGACCGCACCTGCACTGGTCTGTGTGCACTGAATCGCACGATGGTCGATCCGGCCTCTTTCTGAAAAAGTTGATGGCTTGATGGCGGTCCACAGGCAGACCAGTGGCGTGCGGGCCTTGTCGGTGTCGTCGACTCATGCGGCATGATGCAGATCCACTGGCAGACCGTGTATGGTGGTCCGTGTCAGCTGATTCGTGGGTGTACTTGTGTGTCTGGCGGTCTCAGGGAACTGTTGTTCAGCCTTTTGCCAGCATCCGGGCAATTTCCGGATGCCACCAGCTCGGCAGCCGGCTGCCCCGTTCGAGGCGCACGGCCGCATTCTGGCGAAACAGCATCAGCCACTCGTCCAGCAGGTCCGGCGGCATGTCGAACACGCAGAAGCCGGGTTCGGGCTGCCAGCTGCCCTTCGGATCCTCTCCCCGCGCCGGCAGCCAGTTCGAGGCCCGCTGTGCGGGATGGTGGTCTGCAGCCGCGCCTGCAGCGCATCGTTCTCCGCCCGGGCAGTTCCTGGCCAAACGGGTTCAGGCCGTCAGAATGCTGGCCGAGTGCGCCGCGTGGCGGTCCAGCCAGGCCAGATGAACGGCGGCGGCGTCACCGATGCGCAGGCAGACGGGCACACTGGTCCTCGGCAAAAGTAGTCCGTCTGCTCATAGGCGCGGATGGTGTCGTCCGAGGGCGGCTGATAGTGGGCACGGGGGCTGCTGCTGTTTCATGCGTGCGGATGATCTCCCTGTGGTCTGAATGAGGCTGCGCGGGGGCGGAGCGTGTCATGGCGTCATTCCGTGGAGTCATTCCGCCCCGCCGGCCCCTGATTCGCGTGCTGGCTCATGCGTCCGCATGACATACTGTTCCATGACGTGCGCTGCTTTGCGTGGGTCCGTGACGCGATCGCTACTTTCATGAGTCGATGACACGCCCTACTTGAGTGCACGCCCGTTGGGCGTGATGACCTAGCCAGCACCGGACCCGGCATGGCGCGGTCTGGCCGACGGGAACGGCTGCCCGCCACGCTGCGTGTCCGGGAAGTTGGGTGACGGACGCAGGATTGACCTGTGGTGCCTCCTGCTGCGGAAAAATTGGGTGAGGACGCAGCGGATTCACGGGGCGGCTCGGTAGCGTGGTTCTTCCTCGAAGCGGCGGTTGTCGAAGCGCCGGTCTTCAAGCTGCGGTCGGGGGAAGGCCGGCTCATAATAGGAGGGGCCGCGGTACACGGGGGCCGGCCGGTAGACGGGCGGCGAGGGAATAGACCGGTGCCGGGGCGTAGATGACCGGCGGTTCCACATACACTGGGGCCTCTTCCCGTAGACCGGCGGATAGGCCGGCTGCTGGGCCTGCCAGCTGCGCTCGTACTCGATGACGGTGTTGCCCACCCGGCTCCGGACGCGGTACGAATTCAGCGCCCGTGCATAGCGCGGATCGATTGAACCAGGGCTGGTCGCTGTAGTGGGCCGCAGTAGGGCCCATGACGAACTGTGTCACGGGAATGCCCACACGAAGGGGCAACGGCGGGAAGCGGCCGAGCCGTTGCCGTTCACGACGATGCTGAGGCGACGGGCGTCCATCCAGCCCGTGCGCCCCCTGCCATGACATCACACCAGGCAAAGTCGGGCAGGCACCCCATGATGTTCACCTGGGTCTGCGGCGTGAAGCGCTGCACCTGCGGGTATTCCACACTGGGCCCGCATACAGCGGAAGAGAGCTGCACCGTGAGGCTGCCGTGACATGGCTGCGGGCCTGGGCCGGTGCTGCGGCAGTGTGGCACCAGCCAGCAGCATGCCGGTGGCCAGCAGGAACGACGAGGATGAAACCTTCTGGAACATGTGTGCTCCCGGGAGAAAGGGCCGGTCTGGAAAAACATGGCCCGACAGAAGAAAAAACGGGGTAGAGATTCCCGGCGTTGACGGCGGTTTTGTGAGCAAATTGTTATGGTTGCGTAGGGGGGATGTGACGGGTGGGGCATGCCTGTCTCCGGCAGGGCGAAAGAGCAGGCGTTTACTGGGGCTGCTATTGTCAAAATCTGTGCCGACACGTCGATCTTTCCATGGCCATCCTCGCCTCGTCTGGCTCCGGTGTTTCTGCTTCCCCGTTTGCCGGATTGCCCCCTCTGCTGCAGCGCCTGGCTTCGCCGGCCTGGTGCCATCCGGGCTTTGCCCCTTATTGGCCACTGCTGCGGCGGCTGTAGCATGGCGTGGAACGAGGCCGGATGCCCCGAGGGCCGCTGCCCGTGTTCTGCGTCACGCCGCAGGGGAGGGGTGGGTGACCAGATGACGCCGGGTACCCAGATACCTGACGGCCTGTTCCAGGGGGCTTCGGCTGTGGGGGCGCAAGCTATGGGCGCCTCGTCCGCCGTGGGTCCGGATGGAGCAGGGCGCGTTTCACGGGATGCATCCCCTGTTGACCTTCCCCTGTCCACCTGGGACACGGTGCACTGGCTGCCCTTCATGAACCGTCTGGCTGCACTGGCGGGGCCTGCGTGCGCCCGATGGCACGCCGCTGCGCTTCATGGCGGGCAGTGATGTGGGGGCGGTCGATTACGAGCGCAGCGTGGCCAGTGGACAGATTCCTGCAAGCTGGAGGGCGCCGGGCGCCGCCATGATTTTTCACAATGCGCTGGTCTGGCTGCGTTTTTCCCCGGCTCAAGTCGGCCATCAACCAGCTGCATTGCCGGCAGGCCGACACCGGGCGACGCCTGCGTGAGACGTCGTTGCATGGCGGGGATGGTGCAGTGGCGAGGTTTCACGATACAGCAACGAGGCATTCTCTCATGATGCCGACGCGCCGAAGGCGAGGGCCGGGGCGCACTGCGGGACGCATGACGCTGCTCGATGAAAACGGCGCCCTGTGGCCCGCGGCAGACCCGGCATGGGTGGCGCTGCTGGAGGCGCGTCAGTGGACGGCGCTCTTCGTGGAGAGGCGGCAGATGCTGCTGGGAGGGAAGGTCTGGAGGGAGATGCGATACAGATGGATTGCCTGCGACCGCCGGGTACCTTCCTCGGCTCGCATGTCCCGGTCATCGTCGGCCACGGGCTGCTGGAGAAGCTGCATCAGCCCTACAAGTCGATGACCGCCAAGCTGCTGCCCTGTTCCGATCCGCGGGGTTCGCTGGACTGGGGCACGGCGCGCCGGCTGTGGACGCTGGCCCGGGAAGGCGAGTTGCGCCCGGCCCTGTTACAGCCACTCCCCATCCAGGGCTGGCCCGGCTGGGATCCGGCCAATGCGGATCCCGCCTTCTATCGGGACGAGAAGGTGTTCAGGGGGCCGAGACCGGCCTGCGATGTGAAGTGACGGGGCTACGGCATATGTTGAAGACTGGTCCCGGTTCCGGTCACGACGGCAGGCAGGTCACATCAGCAGCGGGCCGGCCACATTGACGGCGTCTGCCCGCATCGACAACGGCCAGATCATGACGATGGCAGCGTGGCCGCACTGGTGGCGGACAGCCGGCATCGATGGCCGCAAGCTTGCGTCGATGGCTGGCTGGTCACTTCGGTGGCAGGTCCGTCCGGGCAACAGGCCCCTTCACACGGCGGAACGAGTTCCGGCCCGTGCCGGCGCGGCGGTTCTGGCTGCCGTCGGCGCTGGCCATCATCGTGCGGCTGCCGCTTCCGTCGGGAATGCTCAGCTGCATCTGGTAGGGCTGTTCGGTCGTCGGTCACGTTGACCGTCAGCACGATCTGCGGCGCCTTCACGTCCTCGCGTGAATGAAAGATCACGTAGGGGATGCTGGGACGCATCACCGTGAAGTTCTTCGCGACCGGGGCGCGGAAGCCCTCCGGCACCTCGGTGTTCTCCACCAGGAAGGCCACGGCGGTGGCCCGGTCGTTGGGCGCGCCATCGAAGGGCAGCAGCACCTTCAGGGGCTGGCCCTGCTCGGACAGCACGATAGGCTCGCCGAAATTGACGGGATGCTCGACCGCAGCGGCGTTCAGGCTGGCGCCCAGACCGACAGCGGCAACGACGGCCATCGCGGCCCGCTTTGCAACGCGATTCATCAACAGATCCTCAAAAGGGTTCCTGGTCCCCCGAACCGTTCATGCCTCATCCGGCGTGACCGTGCGGCCAGCGTGCCTGTGCTGCTGCATCCTGCACCTGCCTTCAGGCATGGGGTGACAGCCCGGCACTGTTTCAGGGGATTCCTGTGCGGCGCCAGTCTCTGTCTGCGATGCGGCCGTGTCGAGTGCCGGGGGATGAGTGGTTGGCGGGGCGGTGCGACCGTCGGTGTCGCTCCTTGGTGGCCTTGTTGTGCCGGATGGCCTGCGCATGATCTGTCGGGTTGTCGCTGGTTGGTATCGGTTCTGGCATCTATTAATATTGGAGCGTGGGCTGGGGCTTCGCGGGGAACGGCATGTTTTCGTTCACTCCCCCTGCCAGTAAGAGCGTGAAAGGCTCGCCCTGTGCGAGCCTTTCCTTTTAGTGCACCAGCATGGGCGCACACCAGCCCCCATCCAGTGATACATTTCCCACTCCCGGGAGCAGACCAGACGGTCGCCGGGGCAACCCAGAGGAAAGTCCGGACTCCAGCGGGCAGGATGCTGGCTAACGGCCAGAGCGCCATACGGGGCAGAAGTGGGACGGCGTCCCACAGTACCCCAAAGCGACGGACAGTGGCACAGAAAACGTACCGCCCGGCAGCGCTAAAGCGGCCAGGCAAGGGTGAAAAAGGTGGGTAGAGCTCACCGCGCGGCTGGTGACGAGACGTGGCAGGCCAAACCCATCCGGAGCAACATCATGTATGGGCGCGCGACGCAGCTCCGGCTGCGCAGGGGCGCCCGCCCGAGCGTGCGGGGTAGATGGCTCGAGCCTGCCGGCAACGGCAGGCCCGAGATGACCGTCACCTCGCCAGAGGGACAGAATCACTTATCAGGTCCGCTCCCCTCCTTCCATATAAACGGTCCCCGCGTAATCACTGCCGCTGTGGCATAGCGGTTACTCACTGTCGTTTTTCTGCGGACTGTCTCATTCAGGCTGCATGCACAATCACGTCCGGTGATCGCTGCCAGCACGTGTTCTGATGGTCCATCCGGCTGCGCCGGCGCTTTCGAGGCCTGTCAAGCGTCTGTTCGGGTGGTGAGCGGGTGGTGCCTGTCAATCCGCATGGCAAAAAGGCTGCAAAACCTGTCGTGCGGCTGCCATAGGGTGGCATTTTCGGCCAGTAACGGGTCGCGCCGCCGCGACGGGTTGGTGGCGGCACCACAGGGCTTCGTCATCGGGGCAACAAACGGCTACCGTTCGTCGGCCGGAAATGCCGCTAATCGCGCCCGTTTTTGACAATCCTTGAAGTGTTGCAAATAACAGCCAGTTACTTGATGACTTACTTGCACAGAGTTCGCTAAGTGCGTGAAAAGTGGCTGGGCGGTTGCTTTCGGAGGATGAGCGATCCTCTGTAAGTCATTGTCGCGACGGAAAAACGTTTTCTCCAGTTTGACGCTGTCCGTAACCCCGTATTCTTCGAACTGGGTGAGGTTTGTGGGAAAAAGGTGGGCCAGAGTGGGAAAATTCGCTTCTGGCGTACCTGATCGCACAGCTCGCCACCACCGTCCGAAGACGGCAACAGGGGTCCTGCCCGGCTCCTGTTGCCCGAATCGAGTCACTAATCGGGTTTGGGCAGCCATGTTCGAAGGGCTTTCCGCTATCGCTGGATGCGAAGGGTCGGTTGACGATCCCCTGCGGTGGCGCGGCATGCTCGAAGAGCAGGGGCGTGACGAAGCTCGTGCTCACCCGGCACTTTGGTGACCTCCTGCGGATCTACCCGCTGCCCGGTGGGAGAAGGTACGCGAGCATCGCCTCGTACTGACTTCCAAGGACGACCGCATCCGTCGTCTGCTCATCGGCTCGGCAGAGACCGTGGAGATGGACGGTGCAGGGCGCATCCTGGTCAGCCCGATCCTGCGTCGGGCCGGCAAAGCTCGACCGCAAGGGTGGTGATGGTCGGTACCTGACCCGCTTCGAGCTGTGGGATGAACAGATTTGGGAAGCCTATCTGGACCCAGCAGGCTGCGGCCGGCTTGCCAGAAGACTTGGGCGACATTCCGGGCCTCTGATCATGGAAAAGGGGCGCGGACGCAGGCTCGGACGAAATGACCCGGGGCCTGCACCTGCCCGTGCTGCTGCACGAGGCGGTGGCAGGACTGGCCACTTCGTCCGGACGAGGCTGCGTGGACGGCACCTTCGGTCGGGGTGGGCACAGCCGGCGGATTCTGGCGGCCCTCGGACCGGAAGGCCGTCTGTTGGCATTGGACAGGGATCCGGAAAGCAGTGGCAGCAGGACAGGCATGGGCTCGTGAAAGCGCGGACGCACGGTTCGGGGATCGTGCACGCCCGTTTCTCGGCGCTCGACCGTGTGCTCGACGGCACGGTGGGGCGGATCGACGGCCTGCTGCTCGACCTGGGCATCTCCTCGCCTGCGGTCGACGATCCGCGCCGGGGCTTCAGCTTCTCCGGTGATGGCCCGCTGGACATGCGCATGGATCCGACCGAGGGGTATCGGCCCACGGTGGCTGATCAGGCGTCGGTCGAACAGATTACCGAGGTATTGAAAGAGATGGTGACGAACGGTTTGCTTTTCCGATTGCAAAGGAGAGTGCTGCTCGCCGCGACCAGACCGACGGCCAGGGCATTCAGACAACACGACAACTTGCCGATCTCGTGGCGGGGGTCATCCGTCGGCGGCAGAAGAATTCGGCGAAAAATCCGGCCACACGCACCTTTCAGGCTCTACGGATTCACACCAATGACGAAGGCGGCGAACTCGCGCGGATCCTGAACATCGCCCTGTCGCGCCTGAAGCCATCCGGCCGTCTGGCGGTGATCAGTTTCCATTCCAACGAGGACCGTGTGGTCAAGCAGTTCATCGCCCGCCATGCCGGCCGGGATGCCGAGCGTCACCCGTGACCGGTGCCTCGGCTGGTCGAGCCGCTCGCTGAAGTCCGTCGGGCGCTGGCTGCGAGCGAGCCGAGCAGGCGGTCAATCCGCGGGCACGCTCGGCCATCCTGCGGGTGGCCGAGCTGCTGCCGGCACGGCGGTGCACTGAGGGGAACGGAAGATGATGCTGAACCGGATCAACATCGTGCTGGCCCTGCTGCTGATGGCAGCAGCCCTGCTGCTGAGTCACCTCGCAGAACCGGGCCCGCCGGCTCAACACCGAAATGGAACAGAGCGCAGGGTCAGGCCCGCAGCGAACTGGACGTACGTTTTTCGCAATTGCAGATCGGGATCACCCGACTGGCGAAGCCCTCGCTGCTGGACGCCCGGGCCCGCCAGGATCTGGGGATGATCGCGCTGACCCCAGAGCGCTACGTTATCTGAGAGGAAGCCGCTGATGCCCAAAATCAGTCAAATTCGCCGCCCCGCACCTGCTGCAGGCGCGTTTGCAGCTGTGGCGTTCGCGTTTCATGTTTGCGCTGCTGTTCGTGGCGTTCTCGGCGCTCTTTGCCAAGGCGTTCTATCTGCAGACGGCTTCCAAGCCCTTCCTCCAGGCGCAGGGTGCCCAGCGCTATGAAAAGACCATCGAGCTGCAGGCCAACCGGGGCCGCATCCTCGACCGTCATGGTGTGGTGCTGGCGTCCACGCCGGCCCGCTCCATCTGGGCCTATGCCGACCAGCGTGGACCTGAACGATCCGCGCCTCGTCGACCTCGCCCGCCTGCTGGGCATGAAGTCCGAAGAGCTGCAGGGCAAGCTCACGCACGGTGATCGCAACTTCACCTTCCTGAAGCGTCAGGTCGATCTGGACACCGCCGAGCGGATTGCCGCCCTGCGCATCCACGGCATCGGCCAGGACAGCGAATACAAGCGCAACTATCCGAGGGCGAGATTGCCGCGCACCGTCGCTTCACCGACCTGGCCCTACGTGGGCCAGGAAGGGCTCGAACTGGCCTTCCAGTCCACACTGGCCGGCAAGCCGGGCAGCCGCCGGGTCATCCGGGATGGCAGAAGCCGCATCATCAGCGACATCGACCAGATCCGCGAACCGCAGGATGGCGCGACCTGAAGCTCACCATCGATTCGCGCATCCGGTATCAGGCGTTCCAGGCCGTCAAGGAAGCGGTGGTCCAGCCAGCAGGCCAAGTCTGGCGCAGCTGTCGTGCTCGATGCCCGCAACGGTCAGGTGCTGGCGCTGGCCAACCGGCCGTCATGCCAACCCGCCGACCGCCGACGCTCAACGGCAATGGCCTGCGCACCGTGCCATCACCGACCTGTACGAACCGGGCTCCACGCTGAGGTGTTCACCGCCGCGCTGGCGCTCGACAGTGGCCGCTACACGCCCTCGTCGCTGTTCGACGCGCGTGAGGGAGCTTTATGAAGATCAGCCCGGATGTCATCCGTGACGCCCACCGCAACAAGGAACTGATGACGCTGCAGCAGGTCATCCAGAAAAGCTCAACATCGGCACCGCCAAGAATGGCGCTGACATGTCGCCGAGGCGCACTGGAAAGATGCTCGATGCCGTGGGCATCGGCCAGGCCCCATCGGTTTCCGGCGCTGCGGCCGGTCGCCTGCGTCCGTTTGTCAAATGGAAGCCCATCGAGCACGCCACCATTTCCTACGGCCACGGCCTGTCCGTGTCGCTGCTGCAGATGGCCCGTGCCTACACCGTCTTTTGCCGGTGGGGGTGATGTGCTGCCGGCCCAGCTGGTCATGCCCGAAGAAGAGCGCCGCGTGCGGGCCATTCAGGTGTCCTCGCGGGGTGCCGACCTGCGGGTTGGCCAGGCGCTGCCGCTTCCCGTGGCACGCCGGTGATCAGCGCGAAAACGGCGTACCTGCGCCCACATCCTCGAAATGTCGGCTGGCAACAAGGACGCCGTGGCGGCTGCGGCCGTGCCGGCTAGCCGCATCGGCGGCAAGACCGGTACCACCAAGAAGCTGGAAGGGGCCGTTACGTCAAGAAAATACGTGTCGTCCTTCATCGGCATGGCGCCGATGTCCAACCCGCGTCATCGTGGCCGTCATGATCGACAGAACCGGGGGCCGGCAAGTAATACAGGGGCCGAAATCGCAGCACCGGTGTTCTCGAAAATCACCAGCGAGGCACTGCACACGCTGGCCGTCGAATCGGATGCTCCGTTCGAGACGATGATCTCGCCGATCACCCCAACTGACGGTTTCGCCGGGCGAGCGTGCCCAGCGCGCCGGGTGACGTGGGCGCGTGAAGAATATCAGCGTGCCGCGCCATACCCTCATCCCGCAGCCGCGTACCCGGAAGACTTCTTCCGTGGACGAACCCGGCAAGCCGACGACTGGCCGTCCGCCAGGAGAATGAACGTCGGGCGCCGGACGCGGAGGCGCCTGATGGCCAACCGCCACCGGGTCAGCCGGCACACATCCAGCCTGAAGCCCTGGTCGCCTGGTTTGCGGGAGCATCTGCCCGCCACCGGGCGTCTCGTTCTCGACAGCCGCCGCGTGCCCCGGAGACGCCTTCTTTTGCGCTGGCGGGTCACCGTCTGCAGGGCTCGGCCTTCATCGCGCAGGCGCTCGACAAGGGCGCTGCGGCGGTGGTGTTCGGCGTTTCGGCCCCGGCCGCCAGTCATGCTGGCTGCCGACCCTGTTCGGGGGCGCGTCCGGTGCCGGTGCATCGGGCGTGAACGGCACATCCGGCACGACCACGGTGTCCGGTCGCGACACGGCTTCCGCGCAGGCTCTGGAGGCACGGGCCATCGACGACATGCTGGCCAGCCTGCATGCCACCTGGCCGTCGGGCCTGCCCGTGCCCGCCTGCGTCGTGCCCGGTCTGGCCGCCCATCTCGGCCCGGTGGCCGATGCCTTCTACGATCACCCGAGTCATGCGCTGGACGTGGTGGCCCGTCACCGGCACCAACAGCAAGACCAACACCACGCACTGGATTGCTCAGGGCATCAACGATCTGCGTGCCGAGGCACAGCGGGCGGACGGTCTGCTGGCTGCCGACAGGGGTCTGGATGATGCGGACGCAGGCGCTGCTGCCGTTTCCGCCGGGGCAGATTCGCCTGATGCAGGTTCGATCGGTGCAACGCATGGTGCCGGTGCGCATGATGCTGGTGCGCCAGGTGAACCTGTCAGGGCTGCTGCCGGGATGCGCCGGCGCAGCGCTGATCGCGGCGCTCGATGGCGAGGCCGAACGCGACGTGCCGGTGCCGGCTGGTGCCGGCGTCGTCATTGGCACCAATGGGGTGGGCCGTCCGGGCCAGCTCGAATACGTGGGCCTGACCACGCCCGACGCGCTGACGCTGCAGACGCTGTTCAGCAGTTTCGCTCGAACACGGACGATCCCGTGGGCCGTCGTGGCCATGGAAGCTTCGTCCATCGGCATCGAGCAGGGGCGCATGGCCGGCACCGACATCCATACGGCGGTGTTCACCAATCTCACCCGCGATCACCTCGACTATCACGGTTCCGCGCGGCCACCTACGGGGCGGCCAAGCAGGCAGCTCTTGCCTGGCCCACGCTGCGGGCGACGTGGTCAATCTGGGGATCCATTTGCGCGGCACCTCATCGATGTGCTCAACGCCCGTCCGGCGGCACCGCATCATCGGTTACTGGGTCAACAGCGCCTATCGCAACCCCGGCGAAAACAGGGGCGGGCCGATGATGTGGCCGCAAAGATGGACGAGCATGCCCGCGTCCGTCTGGCGACGTTCTTCCTGTCTGCCCGGTGCGACGAGGTGCTGGAGCTGACCCAGGGCAGGCGCCCGCCCGTTCGTGCTGATGATGTCCCCCGGCCGACACTCACCGACTTTGCCCGGCAGACTGTCGAAGCCGACGGCCAGGAGGGGCAGGGATGCGGCCCGCAAACAGCTTACCGGCTCCATGTTCCGCAACGTGCCGCGCTGCAGCTCGACATTCTGGGTCGCTTCAACCCACGAGAACGCACTGGCCGCCGCCGGCGCTGCGCGCGCTGGGCTGGAACTTCCCGCGCATTGCCGAGGGCATCCAGCTGCCAGCCCGTGCCCGGACGGATGGAGTGGTGACGCTGCGGCATCGCCTGCGGCGGCCGCGCTGATGTATCCGCTTCTGATACAGCCATTTTCGACGCACTGTTTCCGATGCCGCTCTTTTCCGGTACGACTGCTTCCGGTGCGACGGTTTCTGGTGCAGCCGCGGCCTCTTCTTCGAACATGTCTGCCGGAAGGCATGTACGCTGCGGCAGGGGGATACCTGCTCCATTCACGACACCACGCGCCCGCCGGTGGTGGTCGACTAGCCCACGCCGGACGCGCTGACCAACGTGCTGTCCGCCCTGCGTAGGTGGCCACCCAGCGTGGCAGCCGGCTCTGCTGTGTGTTCGGTGCCGGTGGCAGCCGCGACCGGGAGCAAGCGTCCCCGACAGCTCTGTGCCGTCGAGGCCCTGGCCGACCGTGTGGTGGTCACCAGTGACAGCCCGCGTGACGAAGACCCGCAGCGCATCGCCGCCGACGTGGCGGCCGGCCTGAAAAGCGCAGCCTGGCGTACCGAGGTGGATCGCCGTGCAGCCATCGATGCCGCCATGCCGATGCCGATGCGGCCGACGTGGTGCTGATTGCCGGCAAGGGCGCGGAAACCCCAGGAAATCGCCGGCGTGTTCCATCCTTCTCCGATCCGGACGTGGCCGGGCCGCCTGCAGCAACACTGGTCCGCCGGCGCCGCCGAGCCCGTGCGGGAAACACGCATCGGGGAATCCGGCGAGACGCCCATGTTTGATCTGCAGAATCTGCTCTGGCTGCCCGAAGTCATCGTGTTTCGGGGGTGACGAGGGCCGGTTCACGGGTGTCACCACCGATTCCCGCCAGGTCCGGCCGGGTGATCTGTACATCGCCCTGCGCGGCTGAGCGTTTCGACGGGCACGATTTCATCAATGCCGCCATCGCGGCCGGCGCAGCCAGTGTCGCCTCCGAAGTGCGCTTCGAGCGCCGGTGTGCTGACCCTGTGGGTGCCCGATGCCCGGCTGGCGCTGGGCGCGCTGGCGGCCAGCTGGCGTGCACGCTTGCCTGCCGCTCATTGCCGTCACCGGCAGCAAAGCGGCAAGACCACCGTCGAAATGATCGCCGCCATTCTGGTTTGCCCACGTGGGCGAGCAGGCGGCCTTTGCCACGCGGCAATTTCCAGTAACGACATCGGCGTGCCGCTCACGCTGCGCCTCACCGATGCCCATCGCATGGGTGTGGTGGAAATGAAATATGAACCACTCCGGAGAGATTGCCGGTCTGGCCGCCATGACCCGCCCACGGTGGCGCTGGTGCTGGAAATGCCCAGCGAGCACCAGGAATTCATGGATGGCCCGAGGCCACCGCCCGAGAGAACGGCAGCGTGTTCGGCGCGCTCACCCGGACGGCACGGCGGTCTTTCCCGGCGACGATCCCTGCACGCCCATCTGGCGGCAGCTGGCCGCCGGCAAACGGGTGATGCATTTCGGGCTGGTGGCCGATGAAGCCGCGCTGAACAGGGCCCGATCCTGCAGGTGGCCGCCGCCCGCGACGCCCGCCCGGGCATTTCGTGCCCGCCTGGGCGGCGAAATGGTCGACATCCCCTGAACATTGCCGGCCGTCACAACGTGCGCAATGCGCTGGCCGCCGCGGCATGCGCGCTGGCGCTGGGCATTCCGCCGCCACCATCGTGCGCGGACTGGCTGCCTTCGTCCCGGTCAACGGCCGGCTGCGTCTCGTGCACACGCCTGCCGGCGTGCCGCTGATCGACGACACTCTACAACGCCAACCCGATTCGATGCGCGCCGCCATCGACGTGCTAGCCGACCAGCGGCTCGGCTGCTGGTGATGGGGCGACATGGGCGAAAACCGGCACGCAGGCACGCGAATTCCACCGCGAAGTGGGCGACTACGCCCGCAGCCGCGGCATCGAGCACATCTGGACCGTCGGCGACGACATGCAGGCCGCAGCCGCAGCGACGGTGACGCGCCCGGCACTGGCCTACCGTGGACGCGCTGCTCGACGCATAGCAGCGGCACCGCAGGCGGCGGCCAGCGTGCTGGTCAAAGGGTCCCGCTTCATGAAGATGGAGCGCATCGTCCAGGCCTGGGCAGCCCTGGCCACGCCGCAGGAGAACGCTGATGCTGTTGCTGCTCACGCAATGGTTGTCCAATGAATACCGGCTGTTCTCGGTGTTCAATTACCTCACGCTGCGGGCGGCGCTGGCCACGCTGACGGCGCTGTTCATCCGGTCTGCTGTGCGGGCCGCGCGTCATCCGCAAGCTCACCGCCGCGAAGATCGGCCAGGCGGTGCGGCAGGACGGCCCGCAGACCCATCTGGTCAAGTCGGGCACGCCCACCATGGGTGGCGTGCTGGTGCTGTTCCATGGGGCTGGCCACGCTGCTGTGGGCCGACCTCTCCCAACCGCTTCGTCTGGGTGGTGCTGATCGTCGCTGAGGCTTCGGCATGGTGGGCTGGGTGGATGTTCTGCAGGTCGTCCATCACGACCCGAAGGCGGCATGTCGGCGCGCGAAAATATTTCTGGCAGAGTGCGCTTGGCTGGTGGCCGCACTCTATCTTATCGCCATTTCCACCCAGTCCAGTTGCGAAGCGTTTCAGTTGTTTCACCAGTGGATGAGCAGTGGCTTTTCGTTGCCAATGCCCGACCTGTTCTTTCACAGATGCCATTCTTCAAGGAATGGAGAGCATTCGCTAGGCGTGGCGGGCTTCGTGGCGCTGACGTATTTCGTCATCGACCGGCACCAGCAATGCCGTCAACCTCACGGACGGTGCCGATGGTCCTGGCCATCATCGGCCGTGCTCGTCGAGCGCGCTGGGCATCTTTGCCTACGTCACGGCAACAGCGTGTTGCCAGATACCTGCTGATTCCCTACGTGCCGGGGCCGAGGCTGATCGTGCTGCGGGTGCCATTTTTGGTGCCGGACTGGCCCTCTGTGGTTCAACGCCTATCCGCCCAGGTCTTCATGGGTGACGTGGGGCGCGCTGGCGCTGGGGCGGCACTGGGCTGCATCGCCGTCATCGTGCAGCGGGAAGTCATGCTTTGTTCATCATGGGCGGCGTGTTCGTGGCGAAACCGTCTCGGTGATGCTGCAGGTGTCGTGCTGGTTCCAAATGCACCAAGCGCAAATATGGCACCGGCAAGCGCATCTTCCGCATAGCGCCGCTGCATGCCACTTCGAGGTGGGCGGCGTGAAGGAATCGCAGGTGGTGGTTCGTTTCTGGATCGTCACCATGGTGCTGGTACTGGTTGATCTCTTCCTGAAACTGCGTTGAGATGGCATGATCGACTTCGCCAAAACGGGCAGCCGTCATCGGACTGGGCCAGTCGGGCCCTGGCGATGACGCGCTGGCTTCAATTGCCTCGGTGCAGCCGCGTGCGGGTTTTGACCGTGCCCAGCCGCCGGGACTGGAGCAGCTGCGCGCGCTCGTGCCCGAGGCCACCTTCGAATCGCCCGCTGGATGCTTCGCTGCCGCTGGTGACGCGGCGGGGTGTCACGCCGGAGGCCAGTAACGACGGAAGCTTGACGCACAGATTATTGCAGCCGCAGCCAGCCAGCCTTCAGCCGATGCAGCTTTGGCCGATGCGGGCGAAGTACCGTCGCACAGGCAGCATCGTGACCGACCCCGTCGTGCACCTCCCGTATGGTCGGGTCTGGCTGACGACGAGGATGACGACGACACGGACGGCACATCGGCGCGACGGCCGGCGATTGCCACCTCTGCCGCAGGCTGCGCTGCCCGACCTGGTGACCAACCGCTGATCTGCTGGCCCTGGGTCTGGCGGTGTCCATCGAGACCGGGGGTGTGTAGCTCTTCGAGCGGCACGCCATAGCATTCCGTGGTGAGCCGGGCGGACCTGTTCATGGATGCCGTCACCACGCGCTGCGGGCGCAGGCCGACACGCAGGTGGTGGCCATTACCGGCACCAACAGCAGACCACCGTGACCCGGCTGTGCCTTCTGGCCAACGAGGAGGCGGGGTCGAGGCCGTGGCCTGCAGCAGCATCGTCGCGCTGCTGGATGCGCTGATGGACGCCTGGGCGATGCAGGCGGTATGCCGGCGGATGAAGTAGCGTTCCGGCGTACGGCACTGGCTGCCCGGTCGGAGATTGTCAGCTCGTGTCGGCGTGGGGCACGCACGACAGATGTACCATCCGGGCAAAATAGCGTTACCGTGATAACCAGGAAAATGCGCCTGCAACGCACAGACAGCGATTCTGCGTCCGTCACGGAACAGGAAGCCACCTCGGCTTAAAGCCGCCACCGAAGGCGCCGCCGCCCGCATTTCCTCCGCACTCGCCGAAATGAGAGCAGGCTTTGGCTGCCGCCGATGTACCACAGACGGGGCGCCCCCGTCTTCCTCCGCCGCCGGTGCAGCCGAAACGCGAACCAGCGCGCGCGAAAATGCGCGTCTGGCAGACTCCGCTGGCTGGCGTTGCACGGCCGCCTGCGGTGCGAGCCGCTACGATGCTCAACGTCACGCCCGACCATTTCGACTGGCACGGCTCGTGCAAGAATTACCCGCGCGGCCAAGATGCGCGCGTCTGAGGCCGCCCGGCCGTCATCAATCGACGATTCGCTGGCGATCCGGCGTCACACCGTAGGCTGACTGCCGGGGCCGCCACCGCTGCTGCAGGGCCGCGGCCTGTGAAGGGCCGGGGCCGCAGGCCAGACCGAAAAAGGTGTTGAACCGGAACGGGCGCATGCCATTTTGCTGCACACACCGCACGCACCGGCTCGGTCTGGTGCGCGAAGGCGGCTGGCCTGGCTGACGAAGCCATGGCCGAGGAAATGCCACGGGCGGACGGCGCAGAAAAGCAGGCCCGGTGGTGGGTGTCTCAGCCGCATGATGCCGGCCGACGCCCTGCGCGTGCAGGCGCGCAACCATGCCAACGTGCTGGCGGCACTGGCGCTGCTGCGCGCCTGCGACGTACCGATGCGCGCGCCATGCTGCATGCCGTGCCGTGCCCGACCATCACCGCTGCGGGCTGGTGACGGTGGTCGCGGCATCGAATACATCACGACGACAGCAAGGGCTTAATATCAATTGCCACGGTGGCAGCCCTGCAGGGCTGGGCCGTCGTGCGGTGCTGATTGCCGGTGGTGGGCGGGACCAGGATTTCTGCGCTCGCCCGACCGGTGGCTGCCCGTACGCGCGCGTGCTGATCGGCCTGATGCGCCGCTACTGCGCGATGCTGGCCGATACCGGCGTGCCACTGCGGCGCCGTATGGATGCCACCGTGCGCCTTACTGTGCGCCACATGGCGCAGCGGGCGACATGGTGCTGCTGTCGCCGGGATGCCGGACTAACATGTTCACCGGCTATGCGCGGCGCGGTGATGTCTTTGCCAGGCCGTACGCACGGCCCGAGGAGGCAGGAACCAGCCATGCGAGCCGGCTGGGGAGAGCCTGTTGCCCGCGCTGGTTGGCTGGGGGGCGCCGACCGGACCGGGCCGGATCGACGCAAGGCCGCCGCGCGGCCGCGCTCGCCCGCCAGCCGTGCGGCTCCGGTCGCAGTGCGCTCGAGAAACACCTCCGTGCAGCGTTTCGATGCCGCGCTGGTGTGGATGACGGCGCTGCTGCTGGGGCTGGGGCTGGTGATGGTGTATTCCGCCTCCATCGCCATTCTGGAAAGGCGCGATCCCACCGGTGGTTCGCCCACGTTCTACCTCGTTCGCCCGAGAGTGCCGCCATCGCGTACGGCGCTGGTGGCCAGCGTGCTCGCCTATGCCGTGCCACCCGAGCGCTGGCAGCAGCTGGCGCGGCCATGCTGCTGCCGTCGGGGCGGTATTGCTGATCTCGTGTTCGTGCCGGTCGTCGTTGCAAGCGGGCCGAGGGCGCGGTGTGCGCCAATGGTCACGCTGGGCTATCACAATGCAGCCAGCCCACCGAGGCTTTATGAAGCCTGCCGTCATTCTGTACGCGGCCGATTATTCGTGCGCGCAAACAGCCAGATCATGCTGGGGCGGTGGCGCGCCTTCGTGCCCATGGCCATGACGCTGTCGGTCGTGGGCGCTTCTGATCATGCGCGCCAGCCCGACCCGGTGCGCTGGATCGTCATCCTGATGGTGGCGATGGGCGTGCTGTTCCTTGGCGGCACGAATTGCGGCTGTTCTTCGCGCGTCGCCCTTTTCTGGGCTGGTGCAGTTCGCAGCCTTCATCCTGTTCGTGCCGTTCCGGCGTGCGATTCTTTTCCCTATCTGGATCCGTTCGCCCGTGCCAATGCGGACGGCAGCAGCTATCAGCTCGCATTCCCTGATGGCGTGGCGGCAAGTGGCTAGAGTATTAGCAGCAGCCTGGGGGCCGGCGTGGCAGCTCAATTTTCGCGTCTGAACCGCACACCGACTTTCTCTTTTGCTGCACCATCGGCGAGGAGCTGGGCGCTTCGTGCGGCATGCGATCGTGACTCATCATGTTCTCTCGGGTGGGTGCGCCGCTGCATAGCTCGAGATCGGGCGCCAGGCCATTGCCTTCCAGGAGCTGTTCAGCGGACTGGTGGCCCAGGGTGTGGGCCGTGGATCGGAATCCAGGTTTTGCATCAGCCTCGGCGTCAATCCTGGGCCTGCCGCCTACCAAGGGGACCGACGCTGCCTTCGCGAGTTTCAGCAGTGCCAGCTGATGAACACCGGGTTATGGCCATCGTGCTGCGCATCACGATGTCGAAAACCGCAGACTGGATGCGTGGGGGAGATAAAAACGATGAGTGCCGGCACGCGTCCTGGATCGCGGCTGTACCGGCGTGACGCACATCTTTCCGCTTGCCGTGGCCCGGGCAGTGCTGCGCGAGCGCGGCTGGGAGTCTTCTGGCTTGGGCAACCCTCGACGGCAGCATGGAAGCCCTGCTGGTGCCGCAGCGCGACATTCCGATGAAGCATGTGCATTTCGAGGGTGCGCGGCAAGGGGCTGATGACCAAGCGCGCGCACCGCCGCGCCTGGAAGCACGCCTACGACGCAAAGCCGAAAGGCGTTCATGGACGTGCGCGGACGTGGTGCTGGGGCTGGGCGGTTACGTGACGGTGCCCGGCAGGCTGGTGGCGCACTCCTGCGCGTGCCGCTGGTGCTGCACGAACAGAATTCCGTGGCCGGCATGTCCAGCCGGCTGCTGGCACGTTTTGCATCGCCGTGCTGGTGGCCTTTCCGCGATGTCCAACGCCGTCTCGGGTGGGCAACCAGTCCAGCCAGGCCATTGCCGCCATTCCGGCGCCTGAGCTATGCGCTACCGCGAACGCACCGGTCCGATGAAGGTGCTGGTGGTGCAGTCTGCGCAGGTGTTCAACCGCGTCATTCCCAATGCATCTCGGCCTGATCGATCCCGAGCACCGGCCGGAAATCCTGCACCAAGAGCGAAATCGTGCGCATCTGGAAGAACTGCGGGCCAATTGCATGGCGGCGTACGTCGATGCGCGCGCCGTGGCGCTTCATCGACAACATGGCCGAAAGCTCGTTCCGAGGCCGATCTGGTGATTGCCCGTGCGGGCGCCACCACGGTGTCGGAGCCTGGCTGCTGCGGGGTGGCCTCCATTCTGCGCCCCTATCCGCATGCGGTGGACGATCATCACCAGACCGGCAATGCCCGCTTCCCGTCCGAAACCAGTGCGGCCATTCTGGTGCCCGCAGAACGGGCTGACGCACCGATCGCTTGTCGTCGCTGCTCGCGCATTTCTGCGCGGCCTCGCGCTGGCCACCATAGCGCTGCCAGAGGCGCGCACGCTGGAGCAAACCCGATGCGGCGGCCACCATCGTGGCCGATACCTGTAAGAGGCCGTTGCCAGATGAAGCACGAGGTTCGCAAAATCCATTTCCGTCGGCATCCGGTGGCGCCGGCATGAGGCGGCATTGCCGAAGCGCTGCTCAACCTCGGCTATCGGGTCAGTGTGGTTCCGACATGACCAGCTCGCGCCCGTCACGCAGCGGCTGCAGCCGCTGGGCGCCGAAAGTGCACATCGGCCATCGCGCCGAAAATGCCGAGGCGGCCGATTGCGTGGTGGTGCTCACCGCCGCGCAGCGACAACCGGAAAGTGCGCCGTGCCCGTGCACGTCGCGTGCCGGTGGCGCCGCGTGCGCTGATGCTGGCCGAGCTGATGAAGCTCACGCCAGGGTGTGTGGCACTGCCGGCACGCACGGCAAGACCACCACCACCAGCCTGGTGGCCCGGCACCTGGCCCGCGGGCTCGATCCCACCTTCGTGATCGGCGGGCGCTCTCAGCAGCGCCGGCGTCAATGCGCGACTGGGCAAGGGCGATTACATCGTCGTCGGGGCCGATGAATCGGATGCCCCGTTCCTCCACCCAGCTGCCGAGGATCGCCGCCGTCACCAACATCGACGCCGATCCACGCGGATACCTATGGCCGCGACGCGGCCCAGCTCAAGCAGGCGTTCGTCGATTTTCTGGAAACCGGCTGCCGTTCTACTGGCACCGCCGTGCTGTGCGTGGACGATCCGCATGTGCGCGAGATCCATTCCGTTCGTGTCAAGCCGGTGGTCACCTACGGACTGCGTGAAGAGAGCAGGTCAGGGCCGTGGATGTGCAGCCCAGCGGTGACCGCATGGGCTTTACGTGCTGCGTGAAGGCGAGGAACCGCTGGCCGTGACGCTGGCGCTGAGCGGTGAGCACTGACGTGCGCAACGCGCTGGCCGCCATATGCACCATTGCGTCGGAGCTGGGCGTCGAAAAATGCGGCCATCGTGGAGGCGCTGGCGGGAGTTCCGCGTCGGGCGTCGTTTCTTGAACGCGACTGGTGATTCCCATACCACAGCGCGGGGCCGAAAACGCCGCATTTGCTGGTCAAGCGGCGCCTGCTTCCGGGCACCTTTACGCCTCATCGATGACTACGTGGGCACCACCCGGTGGAAATCGGCGCCACGCTCGATGCCGTGCGCGGTGCGTTTCAGGCGGCGCCTGGTGCTGGCCCTCCAGCCGCACCGCTACTCGCGCACGCGGGACCCGTTCGATGGATATCGTCCAGGTGCTGGGTCGCGCCGACGGCTGATACTGACGACGAGTGATGCACGCAGCCGGCGAGGCGCCGATCGTGGCAGGCAGATGGCCGGGCCATGAGTGCGCGCCGTGCGGCTGGCCGTAGCCAGCGGGATCCGCTTGTTCGTGGCCGACGTGAACGAGCTGCCGGCCACCGTGCTGGGGCTGGTGCAGCCGGGGACGTGGTCATCACCATGGGTGCACGCAGCATCGGTGCCATGCCCGCACGGATCGTGGCCCGTGCGGCGGCTGCCGTGCCCGCGCAACCAGGAGTCGATCATGACCGATTCCTGTATCCGTTTCCCCTTTCCCGCGACCATCGATCCGCGCCTCTCGCTGCGTGTCGTCGTGCTGATGGGCGGCCACTCGTCCGAACGGAACGTGTCGCGCTGGACCGGGGCGCAACGTGCTCCGAGGCGCCTCAGCCGCGCGTCGATGCCGCGGTTTCGATCCGGCCGAACGTTCGGCAGGCGAGCTGGAAGCATCAAAAGTTCGACTCGCGCCTTCATCGCGCTGCATGGCCGCTATGGCGAAGACGCACGCTGCAGGGCGTGCTCGATGATCGGCCTGCCGTACACGGGGTCGGGCGTGCTGGCGCGGCGCTGGCCATCCGCCGATCGCCGCCAAGCGAGATGTGGCGGGCGGGGCGCCCGCCCGCCGCCGCCGTGGAAGTGCTGCTCGGACCGCACCAGCTCGTGGGGCTGGCCGAACGGCTGGGGCTGCCGCCGATCATCCAAGCCGCCGCACGAGGGCTCACGCTGGAGCCCGACGCGGGTCGATTCGCTCGACCGCCCGCCTGCCGCCTGATGAGCGCGCAGCCGCCATCGATGCGCCGGTGCTGGCGAGCGCAGCATCCAGGGGCGTGAACTCACCGTGGCCGTGCTCGGCACGGCGGCGGCACGTGCGCTGCCGGTGGTGGATCGCAGCACCGGGCGGCAGCTTCCACGACTACCGACGGCAAGTATTTTCACCGACGACACCTGGCTGCTGTGCCTGGCGCCGCTGGTGCCCAGCCTGGCAGCCGGCGTCGCCACGCTGGCCGAGGCCGCCTCACCGGGCGGTGGGCCGCTGGGGCCGTGTGGACATCATGCTGGACGATGCCAGCCAAGCGTGCCTGGCTGCTGCAGAGTGAACACCTCGCCGGGCATGACCAGCCATTCGCTGGTGTGCCGAGTGCGGCCCGTGCCCGCCGATTTCCTATGAGGATCTGGTGTTGGGGCTGACGGCCCAGGCATCGCTGAAAATACAACGTCGTGTTGCATCGGAGGCGAGTGCGTGAATTTGTGCGCGCGGTCCGCGCGCGCTCACGCCATGCCGCAGACCTGATGCTGATGGTGGCGCTGCCCTCGCCTGCTGCTGGCCGGCATCTGGTGGGCTCAGCCAGCGTTACCGGCATCTCACCTGCTGGCCATCGAGGTCGGGCCGGTCAGCGGGCGCACGCTGATTCATGTCGGTGAAAGGCGATGGGCACCCTGGGTGCTCAATCGTCTGGAAGCGAAATTTCTTTTACCGTGGGGCTGATCATGTCCGCGGGCGACTGCGATGCTGTGGGTACGGCGCTGCCGAGGTTCGCCGCATCTGGCCCAACCGGCTTTTCGCCGCGCTGGAAGGCACCAGGTGCTGGCGCGCTGGAAGGACCGACAGCGGACGTTTCGTCAACACCATGGCTGGGAACTGTTCTCGGTGAAACCGCCGAAGTCGCCAATCACCGGAATCTGCTGACGCTGTCCGGCCCGGACGGCAGCCAGATGCCGGTCACTGCCGCTACGACGAGCTGGCGCGCCACACAGCTGCTGCCGCTGTCGATGCGGCCGGTGAGCGCTGGAGCTGTCCGACCGCCAGTCGTGGACGCCGCCCGGCTCGACAGTGGCCTCACCCCGAAGCTGACGTGACGGTGGGCGTGCCGGTGCGCCGATCGTGTCGCACGCTGGGTCGCGCCCACCCGCTCATCCAGCCCACCTCAGCGGACGCGCCGAGGTCGTCGACCCGCGCTATCCCAGCGGGTTTGCCGTGCGTGCGCCCGGCGCCCTGGAATCCGACGGCAATGGTGCCGCCCATCGCGACAATCTTCATTGAGTGCCCATACAGACCATGACACGTGATAACAAGGATCTGCTGGTTGGCGACATCGGCACCTCGAAAGTGGGTGGCGATCGGAAACGAGCTGCACGCCGACGGCGAGATCGAGGTGATCGGCACCGTGCCAGTACGAGTCCAACGGCCTGAAAGAGGGGCGTCGTCGTCGACATCGAGAAGACGGTGGCCTCCGCATCCGGGCGGCGCTCGAAGAGGCCGAGGTCACGTCCGGCCAGAAGGTGCACAAAGCGGGTCGTCACCGGCGTGCCGGCAGCAGCGCATCCGCCTTCAACTCCATCGGCATGGTGTGCGCATCAAGGACAAAGGAAGTCACCGAGGCCGACGTGGCCCGCGTGACCGAAACACGCCAAGGCCGTGGCCATCCCCACCGACCAGCAGATCCTGCACGTGCTGCCGCAGGAATTCATCATCGACGGCCAGGAAGACATCCGCGAGCCCGTGGGCATGAGCGGCGTGCGGCTGGACGTGAAGGTGCTACGTGGTCACCGGCGCCGTCTCGGCCGTACAGAACATCATCAGGAGCGCACGTGCGCCGCTGCGGGCTGGCCGTGCAGGGACGATCACTGCAGCCGCTGGCTTCGGCCAACGCCGTGCTGACCGTGGATGAAAAGGAACCGCGTTGCGCTGGTCGACATCGGCGGCGGCACCGCCGACGTGGCGGTGTTCGTCGGCGGTGGTCCCATCCGCCACTCGGCCGTCATTCCGGTGGCCGGTGACCAGATCGCCAGCGACATCGCCACGGCGCTGCGCACACGGCCGACGCCGGGACATCAAGCTGCGCCATGACGGCCCGGCCAAGCCCACGCTGGCCAATCCGGGCGAGAAGACTGCGGTGCCGGGCATCGAGCGATCGCGGGCCGCGCTCGCTGTCCAAGCAGGCCTGGCCTCCGTCATCGAACCGCGGGTGGAAGAGCTGTTCCAGCTGGTGCAGCCAGACCATCCGCGAATCCGGCTACGAGGATGCGCTCTCGTCCGGTATCGTGCTCACCGGCAGCCCAGCCTGCTGCCGGGCATGGGCCGAGCTGGCCGAGGACATCTTCCTCAAAAGCCAGTCCGTGTCCAGCGCACCTTCACAGCGGCAGTCTGTCGGATGTGGTGCGCAATTCGTTATGCCACCGCGATGGGTTCACTGAGATAGAAGCACGCACAGCAGCGTCTGCGGGGGCGAAAGGTTGCGGAACAGTCGGGTTCCCTTCCGGGCAATGATACGCCGCATGAAAGAATGTGGTTTTTCGGGAGCTTTGAGCCAAAATCGCGCTTTGGTCCCGGAATGATCGCCGAAAGAGGCTTCCGTGCCCGTTGCCGCTCCCGCCAGTCCGGAGGCGCGTGCCGTTGCGGCGCGCGCCTGACGACTGTTCATTCAAAACAGGAGGTTTTCAGCTGCGACATTCCGAAATCTTGGAAACAGATGTCGACGGGCGCCGTCATCAAGGTGGTGGGCGGTCGGGCGCGGTGGTAGCGCGCCGTCAGACCACATGGTCAAACGCGGTGTGCAGCGTCGGTCTCATCGCCGTCGGCACCGACCGCCATGCACTGGCCCGCTCGCTGGGCCAGCCGCAACCATCCAGCTGGGTGATGCCGGTCTCATGCCGCCAGCCGCGAAGCCGGCCGGGCCGCTGCGGCCGAGCGCGGCAACATCACGTGCCGCCCTGGCAGGCGCCAACATGGTGTTCATCACCGCCGGCATGGGCAAGAGCACCCAGCGAGCGCCCCGCCCGTGGTGGCCGAAATTGCCAAGGAACTGGGCATCGGACCGTTGGCGCGGTCGCAAGCCCTTCAACTACGAAGGCGGCCGCAAGCGGCGCGTGGCCGACGAGGGCATCGAGAACCTGATCGGTCGGGTGGATTCGCTGATCGTCGTGCTCAACGAAAAGCTCTTCGAGGGTGATGGACGAGACGCCACCCTGGAAGACGCCTTCAAGCGTGCCGGACGACGTGCTGCACAACGCGGTGGCCGGCATTGCCGAGATCATCAACGTGCCCGGCCTGCGAACGTCGACTTTGGCCGACGTGAAGACCATCGCATGGGTGAGCAGGGCAAGGCGATGATGATGGGTATCGGCGAGGCTTCGCTCGATCGTGCCCGTCTGGCAGCCGAGACAGGCCGTGTCACTCCCTGCTGCTCGATGGCGTCGACCTGCACAGGGTACGCGGCGTGATCGTCAACATCCACCGCCAGCCGCCCCCTGAGCTGCGCGAGACCAACGAGGTCATCAAACACCATCAAGCAGTTCTTGCGCCGAAGACGCCACCATCATCCACGGTACCGTCTACGAAGAGGACATGGAAGAGACTCGCTGCGTGCACCGTCGTGGCCACCGGCATCGGCAAAACGGTGCGCATAGCCCCAGCTGGTCTCGCAGCCGGCCGTCAAGACCGGTACCGATGACCTGGCACTCGACACCGTCGATGTGCCATCGGCGTCTGGACCCAGGCCCAACGCCGATTTCCCGCAACCCGCGCAGCCGGGCGGCCGAGCGCGTCAACGCCATGTCGCAGAAAGGCGTCAGACCGTCTCGACATCCCGGCATTCCTGCGTCGCCGGGCCGACTGATCGTCCGTCCTGGCCCTGATCGGCGTCAGCTGCAGCCAAAGCGGTGCCGCGCATGACCAGGGCTGATATCGGACACTGCGCATCTGCGCCCTCCGGCCGACAGGCAGCGGGAACCTCCGTCCTCCGGTGCTCCTTCCCTGGCGGCGGTTTTACCGATGGCCTGCCTTTGGCACGCCGGAGGCGCCCATGCCGGTATCATTGCCGGCCTTTTTGTGTTCTGGAGACGTAAGAGTGCTGGAGACAGAAAACCCTGCGCCGGGCCGGTACAGGCCATCGGCATCGGCCTCGCATTCCGGTCAGCAGGTCTCCTCAACATCAAGCCGGGCCCGAAGCCGATTCGGGCATCGTCTCTCGCCGCGTGGACCTCGAGTCCGCCGGTGGATCTGCCCGCGCTGCGCACCCATCACCGACACGCGGCTCAGCACCACGCTCTCGGCCCGACACCGAAGGCCCGGGCCTGGAAGCGGCCGTCCACACCATCGAACACCTGATGTCTCCGCCTCTGGCCGGGCTGAGGCATCGACAATGCGCAGATCGACGCTCACCGCCAGCGAGTCGCCATCCTCGACGGCTCGGCGGGTTCCTTCGATCTATCTGCTGCAGTCGGCCGGCCTGGACGACGCAGGCCGCGCCCAAGCCGCTTTCATCCGCATCAAGCGCCCCGTACAGATCAACGACGGCGACAAGTGGGTGCGGCTCGGCCTGCGAGGGCTTCCAAGCTCCAGCTTCGAGATCGCCTTCAGCCCCGGCCCAGGCGGCCAATCGACGCCACCGGCCAGCGCATCGGAAGATCGACTTCGCCAACACCTCCCACATCCAGTGAAATCGCCCGTGCCCGCACCTTCGTGATGGCCAGTGAGGTCGAGCTGCTGCTGCAAGCACTGGCCTGGCCGAGGCAGCCTCGACAACGCCATCGTGGTGGATGACGACCGCGTGCTCAACGCCGACGGCCTGCGCTATCGCGACGAGGTTCGCCAAACACAAGGAGCACTCGATGCCATTGGCGACCTAGTGCGATCGGTCACCCCATTCTGGGTGCCTACCATGCCCGCAAGTCCGGTCACCACGCCCAGACAACCCGCTGGTACGTGCCGTGCTGGACAGCGACAGCTGCACGAGATCGCCACTTTCACCCAGCGCCGGAACGCACCGCCGTTTTCCGCCGGGATCGGGCTGAAATTTCCGCGAAGCTGGAACGCAGGCATGTCCCTCCCGGCAGCGTAGACCCCTCGTGCCGGGCAGGGTGAAACACCAGGGAATAGCCGAGGCTGCCCGGGGGCATTGGAATACTTTCTTCCGCTCCGCGAAATGCCGTCTCTGGATTCACGAAAATGCCGCCCGCTGGGCGCGAAATACCAAAGTCCATGGCTCCGGTAGCTGCCGCCAACTTTTCGCACAGAGTCGTTACTAGTAACATGATCAGTCCAGAACAATAAAAACATTCTGTCATCAAAACAACATTCATAGCCGCCCATGCACCGCCTGCCCGTAATTTTGACGGGCCGTGAACTTAACGATTTCGGGAAATAACGCCTGAGCTCTTCTTTGGCCGTGCACGATGCCAAAGCGGGTGACAGGCGCTCTCTCTACACTGAAAGGGTTGCCGTGTTTCTCGCAAGGCCATTTGCCCGTGGGAGAGCATGGTGCATGCTTCGTTCCCTGTTTCGAAGCGTCCCTGGTGGCGTGCGTCGGCGCCATCTTCGTGTTTGAGCCTGAGCGCCTGCGGTGGCGGCAGCGAGCAGTGCTCCGCCGGCTTCGTCATCCGGTGACATCCAGACCAAAAGCGTTCAGGTTCCGGACGCTGGCAAGGCCGCCAGCCCTGCCAGCGGGACGGACGACAGCACGCAGCCAGAATGCCAGCAGCACCGCCACCGTGCTGGTGAACAGAGCGCGAGTGCAGCCGGCCAGCCGGTGGCGTTGCTGGAAGGTGCCGCCGGCACGGCAACTGGAGCCTGCAGCTGCCGATACCAGCCAGCCCGCCACCATGGAGAGCCCATCACGGCCCGGGCCGTCCGTGGAGATGTCCTGGCGACGGCCGTGGTGCAGGGTGCCAGTGCCACCTGACACTGGCCGCGCCGGCAGAGCGAATCCTCGCTGCAACAATGGAAGGATGGCGGGTTTGCCGAGAAACCGATCGAGCCCACCGTGCTGTACAGCGAAAAACTGGTCATGGCCGCCAATCCGGGCGATGCGCTGGGGCTGTTCACGTTCGACAGTCGGCTGCGATCGATGCTACCCGCGTGCCACTGGCTTCGATGCCCTGCGTGTGCGCTTTCGGGCTGTCAGCGGTTATCCGCTGGCGGCGCTGCCAACGGGGCTGCACAGGACGCCGGTGCTGCGGGTGGGGCGACGGCTGGGCCCGACGCCAGGTCATGGGCCAGGGCCGTACTACGGCGAGCCCCAGGTCAAGACAGCCACGGCAGCCAGCGATACGTCATCCGGCGCAATGCCCGGTTCAGAGGACGGGCAGTTCATCAACTGGGGCGACAAAGCGACCTGAATGCCGTCAGTGTCCAGTGGTGGCTCCGGGTTGCTTTCGGTGACAGGAACGACCGGCAGTTCGACCTGTGCATGTACGTGAGAGGCTGGGGCATGGCCGGGGAACGGTGCGGCACCTGCCGGTGGCGAAGGTGGGCAGAGAACTGCAGCCGGTGGGAAGTGCCCCAGAACTGGCAGCCGGCCAGCCGCTCACGTGTCGAGGCCAGAAACTGCGGGAGACGCGGGCGCCTGCGCTTCGACAGTGACGGCAACCCTCACGACTACCGCTATTAACCAGAACTGGGAAGAGCGGCGGCCCGACCGTAACGCGGAGGATGCGATGTCGTACCTGCAAAGGCCGCACCGCTGGGTGAAGAGAGGGATCAGCGGTGCCGCACTCTCGGCCATGCTGGATGGGCTGAGCGCGCGTCCCGCAAACAGGTCAACCTGCGTCAATACCGGGATGCCGCTGCCGCGGCCCCCTGGGCGCGGGTGCCCAATGCGCCCGAACCTGCCCGTATTTCCCAGGAGGCCGGTGCGATATCGCCTCGTACGAAGATCACAAGACCGCGCTGACGGTTTACTCGCCGGCGCTGGGCTCTATACCAAGCCGACACCATACGCAGTCCTCAGCCGGGATGCCAACGGTCCCGGCAGCCCGCAGGACTTCTATCGCCGCTTGTCCGCGATCAGTGACGGGCGGTGGAAGCCGATGGTTCCAGGGCAGCCATGCCGTCGTGCTGGGCAAGGCCGTGCAGGCGGCGGTGAGCCATCTGGACGCCAGGTGAAGTCGTCCAGAACCTCGACCTCAGACGCTGGACGCTGGCAAGCGCACAGCGGTTCTGCATGACGACGCACCTGGCCATGCCTCTCGCGTAAGCGTGCTGCAGGAATGGCGTGCCAACGAGAACAGCACGGGATCGCCAGGTTCGCGGATGGTCGTGCAGGCAAGACCGAGGAACCGCCGACCTCTGCTGGCGGGTGGAAACACAGCGCACCGCACACGAGCTGCTCGGTCTGGCAATATCTCCGCGTGGGCTGGAAACGCGGTCCAGCCGCCGCAACCGCAGGACCAGTACGCGGAAAGACGCCCGCGCGCACCATCCGGATGAATCCGGGCATGCGCTACTGGAGGCCGTGCCCGCCGATGGCGTGCCGGTGCAGGCCGATCGCCGCTGCGGCGACTTCGGCACGGGCACGGACGGCGCAGCAGCGTGCGTGATCCCTGCTGCCAGAAGCCTCGAAGTCAGAAAAGCACGCCGGCCCGGAACGCCGACCGGAGAGCCACCATATCCGCGCGGCTCGCAGCGGACAGGTGGCAGGCAGCGGATGCGGATCGCGCATCCATGACCGTCCGCCGCTGCTACCCCGCCCTGCTGATGCGCTGCCGCGCCACGAACCGCTCGATGGCCGCGCGCGCAGCTCTGGTGATGCCGGCCGAGGCCCCCAGCGCCGCCATCGCGCGTCCACGCGGCGCGTGTGACGGCACCACACCTTCTCGCGAGGCGGTGCGCGGCATGACCACCGTGTTCGGCCGGAACTTCGCGCTGACCAGCCACCCGCGGGCCTGCAGGCCATCCACCAGCCGGGCTCAGTACTGGCGCAGCCCGCGCCACGCCAGTGCGGAAGAGGCCGTCACCAGCGGCACCTGCTGCTCCAGCTTGATGTAGATCAGCTGCACCCAGCAGCAGCGGTGCGCCAGATCCCGCCTGTACCGGTCCGAGCCGCTGCCACGTCTGCCAGCAGCTCCGGCGTACGCGCCTTCATGTGATCCAGCATCGGCCCGGCCCTCCCGGTCGCGCGCTCGCGCCGGTTGCGGAAGCGGAGGAAAAGGTATTGGTATTCCCAGGAACGCCGGCCGTTGTCTCCTCCACCTGCCCGGCTGCGAGTCGGGCGAATGAGGCCGCATCATCCTGTTGCACCCATCCCACGCTCCTGACCGCGCCCGGCTGCGCGTGCGCGCGCGCCGCGGCCGGCGGAGGTGGATGGGGTCGCCGATGAAATCGGCCGCGTGATACCATTTTCAGTTCACTTTTTGCCCAGGAAAGCATCACGCTTTCTCCGGAGAAGGTCTCGCAGTCGGCGACATGGCCGGTGTCGTCGCGTCGCGAGGTTGCCAGGCCTTTCCCGCGGTTTCGGCGGCCGGCCAGTCCGGCATCGTGCCTCGAGGCATGGCCGTTCACCGCAAACCCGCCCGGCCCGTCAACGGGTGCATGAGTGGTGCTCGGCATGTTGCCGGCTGCCATTATCGCCTGCCAACCCTCCCGCCCATGTTCCAGACACTGCTGACCAGCATCTTCGGCAGCCGCAACTCGCGACTCCTGAAACAATACCGCCGCCGGGTGGCGCGTAACATCAATGCGCTGGAGCCTTCAGATGGAGGCGCTGTCCGATGAAACGAACTGCGTGGCAAGGGCCGGGAATTCCAGGACCGCATCAAGGCCGATAGTCGACGCCGGCAAGCCGGTGGAAGATGCGCTCGATGCCGTCCTCAACGAGGCCGCCGCCGTCTGCCGCGAAGCCTCGAAGCGCGTGTGCTGGGCATGCGCCACTTCGACGCATGCGAGTGCTGGGCGCCATGGTGCTCAACGCCGGCAAGATCTCCAATGCGTACCGGCGAGGGCAAGACCACCACCGCCACGCTGGCCGTCTACCTCAATGCCCTGGCCGGCCGTGGCGTGCACGTGGTGACGGTCAACGACTATCTGGCCTCGCGTGATGCCGCCTGGATGGGCCGCCTCGACGGCTTCCCTGGGGCTGAGGCCACAGGTCGCCGTCGCCCAGCAGCCGCCGGATGAAAACGGGCCGCCTACCGGGCCGACATCACCTACGGCACCAACAACGAAAGTACGGCTTCGACCACCTGCGCGACAACGCGGTCTACGACGGAAGTCGCGCACGCAGCGCATAGCTCTTTCTACGCCATCGTCGATGGGGTGGATTCCATCCTCATCGACGAGAATGGCCCGCACGCCGCTGATCATCCCGGTCCGGCCGAAGCAAAACGCCGAGTTGTACGTGCGCGCATGACGCCGTGCCGCCCACATGCTCACATGGCGGAACTCGAGCCCAAACCGGGCGGGCCCGACCCCGAGGGTGCTACTGGTGGACCACAAGACGCACCAGGCCTACCTGTCCGAGGCCGGTCACGAGCACGCCGAGCAGATCCTCGCCCAGCTGGGCGGCAGCATGCCGCCCGAGGGCGCCAGCGCCCGTACGACGCCGCCAACGCATCTCGCTGGTGCACCACCTTGATGGTGGCGCTGCAGGCGCACACGCTGTTCCAGCGCGACCAGCAGTACGTGGTGCCCGGGAACGGCGAAGTGGTCATCGTCGACGAATCACCGCCGCCCTGATGGCCGGCCGCCGCTGGTCCGATGGCCCGCACCAGGCCGTCGAAGCCAAGGAAAGGCGTAAGATCCAGGCCGAGAACCAGACGCTCGCCTCCATCACCTTCCAGAACCACTTTCCGCATGTACGAAAGCTGGCCGGCATGACCGGTACGGCCGACACCGAAAGCCTACGAAAGTTCCAGGAAATCTACAACCTGGAAACCGTGGTGGTGCCCACGCACCGCCCGATGGTGCGCAACGACATGCGGGATCTCGTCTCACCGCACCGCCAAGGAAAAATACGACGCCATCCTGTGCCGACATCCGGCGACCGCCACGAGCGCAGCCAGCCGGTGCCGGTGGGCACCACACTCCATCGAGAACCTCCAGGCTGGTGTCCGGCCTGCCTCAGCAGGCCAAAGCTCCCGCACAACGTGCTCAATGCCAAAGCAGCACGCCCGGTGAGGCCGAGATCGTCGCCCGAGGCCGGCCGCCGCACCAGATCACGTCGCTACCAACATGGCCGGCCGCGGTACCGACATCGAGCTGGGCGGCAGCCGTTCGGCCGTCGTCGCAGCCTACAGTCGAGGCGCGGGACGATCTGGATCCGCCGCCAAAAGGCCGAGGATCGCCCGCTTCCAGGAAAGAATGTCGCAGAAGGTCCACGAAGAGGTGCTGGAGAAGGGCGGCCGCACATCATCGGCACCGAGCGGCACTTTGAATCCGCCGTATCGACAACCAGCTGCGTGGCCGTGCCGGCCGTCAGGGCGACAAAGGGCTCGTCGTCGCTTCTACCTGTCGATGGAAGATTCCCGCTGCACCACGATCTTCGCGTGGCGACCGCCTTACAAGGCCATCATGGGACGGCTGCGCCTCGCCCGAGGGCGGGCGATCGAATCGGGCCTCGTGCTCGCGTGCCATCGAATCGGCCCAGCGCAAGGTCGGGGCCCGCACTTCGACGTCCGCAAGCAGCTGCTCGACGACGACGACGTGTCCAACAGGAACAGCGCAAGGTCATCTACGCCCACCGCAACGAACTGCTCGACGCGGAAGAAGTGGCCGAGGTCATCGCCGGCCTGCGCCAGGGCGCTGGAAGAAGTGTTCCGCCGTCACGTGCCCGGAAGGCACCGTGGAAGAACAGTGGGACATCGCTTCGGCCTCGAGAACGAGCTGCACAACGAACGGCAGCTGCCCGTGCCCGTGTCGCAGTGGCTGAAGGAAAACGAGGATCTCAGGACGACGAAATGCTCCGCCCGCATCACCGCCGAGGCCGACAAGCGTTATCAGGAAAAGGTCGTACCGCGTCGGCACCGGGGCGTTCGGCAGCTTCGAGCGCTCGATCATGCCAGCAGTCCATCGACCAGCGTTCGGCGCGAGCACCTGTCGGCGCTGGATCACCTGCGTCCGCATTCAACACCTGCGCGGCTACGCGCAGAAAAACCCCAAGCAGGGAGGCCGCGCGAAAGCTTCGAAGCTGTTCGAGAACCTGCTGCGGGTCATCCGCACGCGAAGTCAGCCGCGTGCTTGATGAACGTGCGAGATCCAGTCGGCCACCGAGGCCGAGACAGGTGGCCGAGACAGGTCGAGGACCGTGCCGAACGCACCGCCGCGCGGCGCCCGCCTGATGCACAGCCGGAAGCCGCGCCCGGCCTGAACCCGGACGAGACGGAAGCCGTGGGCCTGCGTGCGGCAAATCGCCTCCGGCCCCGCAGGCGCGCGCCCCATCGTCAACGGCCACCACGTGAGCACGCGTAACGACCGCCCGTGCGGCCCCGGCAAGCAGGCACAAGCACTGCCACGGGAAGCTGGCCTGATCCGGACTCCGGCCGACGCGGCATCCGCGTCAGCCGCCGAAAATCATGCGATTTTGCGCGAAACGGCGCTTCCGCCATGACCTTTCTCAGTCTGGCGGGCGCTTTATCCCTGCGCCCAGCACGCGCACACCTGCGGGCGCAAGTCCCGCCACAAGCTGGCCAGTGAGGAAGCGAAGCGCAACTGCACAAGGGCGACCGAGTGTGGGAAGGCAGCGGCGTAATCTGCGGGCTGATGTACAAGAACCGGATACGAGGCGCTGCCGAGCAGGGCGAGCAGGCAGAAAAACCGCGGAAGCTCTGTGGTCAAAGGCGAGGCGCGTAGATCCGGCGGTCGCGCAGAGAAGGTGTGCGTTCTTACTCTGAGATCTCGCCTTATGCTCGAAAGGGCGACGGTGTCGAGCCGAGCGAGAAGTCAGCAGAGGTCGTAGTAGCAGGTACCAGCCCCATGATGGGACTGCAGGTCCAGGCGAAGGACTGAACGAGAGGATGTGTTGACGGGATCATGTCGATGTCAAAGGCGCGCGCATCAAGCCTGCAGCTGGGCGTACATGAGGCGGTGAGCGAGGGGTGAGCTCGAGGGGCGCATGTCGTGATGAAAGCCTGCGGCCCGCGACATGACACCGAAGACACAGGAGCAGGGCTGTCTCGACGCGTTCTGAAAGAGCCAATATGCAGCGGGCGTGGAGGCGGGTGGTAATCGGGGAACGGCTGGTGGATGGTCGACATCGACCGAACAGCCCGCAGCTCAAGACCGAATGGCGCGAATCCGCGAAGACTGCCAGGGGACGTACTGGCCCAGCCCGGTACGACGGGTCATGATTCCGAAGCGGGAGGTGGGCAGCGAGAGCTGGCATCCCGACGTAACGGACAGACTGATCCAGCAGGTGCACTGTCAGGTACCGCGCCGATGATTGATCCGGGCTTCAGTGAACACAGTTACGCTTTTCGGCCGGACGGCGCGCACGACGCGGTGTTGGCCGCGCGATCGCCCCAGTCGGCAGGAAAGATCGTGGTGGATGTCGATCTGGAGAAGTTCTTTGACCGGGTCAATCACGACATCCTGATGGATCGCGTCAGAAAGCGCATCGGAGATGATGGCGTATGCCGTCTGATCGGCGCGTACCTGAGCAGCAGGAATCATCGGATGGCGGCGGGGTCGTAGAGCGGCACTGAGGGGACACCGCAAGGGTGGACCGCTGTCAGCCGCTGCTGGCCAACCTGCTGCTCGATGAGGTGGACAAGGCGCTGGGCGCGCGGGCATTGCTTCGTTCGGTATGCCGATGACTGCAACGTATGCGTGCACAGTCGTCGGGCAGGCGAAGCGGGTGATGCAGCTGTTGCGCCGGCTGTACGGCAGGCTGCATTTGCGGATCAACGAGTCCAAGAGTGCGGTGTAGCGTCTTCACTGGCCGCAAGTTTCTGGGCTTCAGCTTCTGGATGGCTCCGAAAGGGGTCGTCAAACGGAGATAGCCCGAGCGTGATGGCCTTTCAGGCAGCGTGTGCGCTGTGACCCGCCACGCAGTGGCGGACGCAGCATACAGCAGGTGGTCGATGGGCTTCGCCCATTGCTGGTGGGATGGAGAACCTATTTCGGACTGGCGCAAAACCACAGGCATCTGGCGAGAGCTGGATGAATGGATACGTCACCGGCTGCGGGCCATCCAGCTCAGGCAGTGGAAGCGGGGGCAAGACCATGTTCAGGGGAGTTGTGCGCCGCTGGGGCGCAAGCACGGAAGTGGCCCGGAAAGTGGCGGCAAACAGCCGGCGCTGGTGGCACAACAGTGCGATGCTGCTCAACAGCGTGCTGACCCTGTCATGGTTCGACAGTCTTGGCCTGCCCCGTCTGGCATCATCCTGAATGTCCTCTCGAACCGCCCGGTGCGGACCCGCATGCCGGGTGGTGTGGCAGTGCGCAGAGGGCTGCCCCTATGCCGATCAGGCGCTGATGGCTGATTCAGCCATGGAGCGCGCACCAGATTGCGCTTTGGGGGCGTCAACCCTCACCCTCGATAAAGCGGCCGATTTCATGGCCGCGTAGGCGCCAGCCGCGGTTGACACTACTGTGGTAACCTCCCACAGGGAGGCTGGCAGCACTCAATCGGCTGCGCCGATACCCGTCGCTACATCGGTAATAATGCCCGCGCCTTCGACGGCGTTGATTTCCTGCTGATTCAGTTCTCGCATTTTTAGCTCCTTGAAAATTGTGTTGTGCACCTGATTCGTGACTGAAGTCGGTTAATCAAAGCGTGCAGAAGTATCCTAACATCCGGATTCGATGAATGTGCCATGGTTTGCCCTCCATGTTTTGCTGGTTAATTTCTACCAAGATTGAGGGGCGATAATCATGTCTCCTGATTCTGATTATTCCTCGCCAGCAATATCCGCGATTATGTTGCCAGCGTAGTAACCTGCCAGACTTCCGCCCAGAAAGTGCTGCCGATGCCAATGGGGTTCCCCTGTGCCGACGGCGGTTCCAACAAATCCTCCAATAGCTGAGCCCCCATGCTGTGTAAGTACCACGGTCGCCACCAGCAATGACGTTCAGTTCGTTTGAGTCAGTTCACGCATGATCACCTCCTTGAAAAGTTGCGTTGTTCACGTGCCAGGCTGCCTGCCTTTACCTGAAATGGGCTTCCAGTCAGTGTGAGTCGTTGTGATTTATGACTTCATCGAAAGGATAGAAAACCGCCTGAACGTGTGAAGGAATCTTACGTTCGAATTCGTTGCCTGATCTCACCCTCCCCTGCCATGTTTCGCGGGGTTCCTGCAAAGTGGTGATGGGTTCTGTCGCCTTTTTCACCAATGAATGCAAAAAGGGATGGGTAACCGGTTTGGTGCGGTAGGTGCTGACACCTCCGTCGGCATAAAAATGGTCTTTGTCCAGAAAGTTTTATGTTTTTCCCTGGGATAAACAATGAAACAAAAATATTGCCATGACGTTTGTTCTGTTGCGGCGTATGTCGGGTCTCATTCCTCTTGTGATCTCCCGACTAGGGGCACGGCGATCTCAAGAGTCAAGTGCAACAATGTTCCTGGCGTAGTCATCAAGAACCTTCGTCTGCGAGCTTCGTCAGGGTCTGGCCATCACGCAGGATGCGCTGCCCCTGGGGCTGCCCTGTCGAGTCACCCGAGGGAGGTTCCTCGGTGACTCGACTCCCGACTCCATGGCCATTCTCCCTCATGTGGGTGTCTACGGAAGTCAGGCTACCTCACTACAACCTGCGCTGGCTGCTGCGGGCGGTGGCCCGTCTGGGGCTGGGGCGGTTTTTGCGCTTTGTGCGCTGCTGCAGGGATTGCTGTTGTCAGTAGCGATCAGGCGGCCGGGGCCGGCCGCGCTGCCTACTTGTTGCTGATTCAGGATTCTGCAGGGCCGACGAATTAGAAATTTACTTTTTCAATCTGTTTATTGCATGGTAAATCTGCACGCAGCGTTGTGCAATCATCGAAACAAAATAACAACCTGACAGGCTGGCTAGCCAATTGATACTCCAAAAAGAGCCGTGTTAGGGCTTCACCTTCAAGAAGGGATTGATCATCATGGATAATAGCAACATGGAATCTAGCGACCACATAGGAGGGTTCATTGGAAAATTAAAGTCATTCCATTCGCCTTAAAATCAGAAACCAAATTTTCGACCAGAGGAAGTCGTAAACCATATAAAGAGGATCGTTATGAGAGAATTGACACACAAAGAAACGATGTTAATTGGAGGGGCTGGCCCACAAATTGATACCATGAATTCCACAATTACTGGGGGAGGCAGCGGGTACGCCACAGGCCTTGCAGTGGCAGAAGCAACAGGAGCAGGCGCGCTTCAGGGGGCTGAGGTTTGGCCTTGTAGGCGCAGGCGTTGGTGCTGCAATTGGCCTTGGCGTCGGACTGTACGATATGTATCCACGACGACAATTGAGGTCACGAGTTCATTCTTCGCAAGCACACCGCTTTCAGCGTGTGCTTGCGATTGACTAGAGTACCCCGTCAGAAATCGTGAGTAGAGAGATCACACAGACTGACGTGGGAAGGACAGAATTCGTTTATGGTCCGCCGGGAGTACAACCATGCCACACATCCAACAAGAACTGGGGCCACGTTCCAGTCCGAAATCTGTTGCGCTATGGGTATTCACCATACTTGCGCTGTTTTCTGGAAGGACGTTTTATTTTTCTGGTCACAGAAGACTCAAACCCAATGGCAACCAGTGTGATGCTCATGTGGTTATGTCTTTTCATGATGTTCCGGCTTAAGTCTTCGGTAAACGGCCAGTTATCTACATCTTAGAACGCAGCATAGCCCCCGGGCGATAGTGAGACCCCCTCTCACAGAGGACCATGTTCTCAGACTCAAGTGGCAAATGCAACATGGCGATCTCAAGAGCCAAGTACAACAAGGCTCCTGATGCGGTCATTGGGATCTCCGTCATGGCTTCGTCAGGGAGGGCTTCGCTCAGAACCGGTGCAGCACGGTGTAACCGCGTGATACCCTTGCCCAACATCGCCAGGCGAACGCCCAGCGCAATCACCGAGGAAGCCCCATGCCCGTCAATCTCTCCGCCCCCGAAGCGTCCTGCCTGCTGCCCGTAGCCGGCGTCGAACTGGGTACCGCCCGCGCCGGTATCCGCAAGCCCGGCCGACGTGACCTGCTGGTGGTCCGCTTTCAGCGAGGGAACGCGGGCGGCGGCCGTCTTTACCCGCAACCGTTTCTGCGCCGCGCCCGTGACGCTGTCGCGCGAGCATCTCCAGACCAGTGGGGGAAGTGCGGGCGCTGGTGATCAACACCGGCGTGGCCAATGCCGGCACCGGTGCCGAGGGGTGGAAAACGCCCGCCAGGTCTGCGATGCCGTGGCCATTGCCCTCGGGGTGCCGATTCCCGCCGTGCTGCCCATGTCCACTGGCGTCATTCTGGAGCACCCTGCCCGTCGAACGCATCATCGCGGCCGTTCCCGAGGCCGTATCGAACCTGCGCCGGGCCACTGGCTGGAGGCCGCCGAGGCCATCATGACCACCGACACGCTGCCCAGAGGCGGTGTCCCGTCGCATCGATGTGCCGGGCGGTACCGTCACCATGACGGGCTTCCTCCAAGGGCGCCGGCATGATCCGCTCAACATGGCCACCATGCTTGGCATGATCGCCACCGACGCCGCCATTAGCGCCGGCGCTGCTGCAGCAGTGGGTCAAGGCGTGGCCGATGCCAGCTTCAACCGCATCACGGTGGATGGCGACACCTCCACCAACGACACCTTTCTGCTGGTGAGTACGGGTCAGGATAGCGGCACGGGCCAGCCCCTGTGAAGATTGCCAGCGATACCGATCCCGGCGCCGCCGATGTGCTGCAGGCCCTGACCGATACCGCCATCGAACTGGCGCAGGGCCATCGTGCGCGATGGCGAAGGTGCCACCAAGTTCGTCACCATTCGCGTCGAAGGGGCGGGGACTGAGGCCGAAGCCTCTGCCGTGGCCTATGCCATTGCCCATTCGCCACTCGGTCAAGACGGCCTTCTTCGCCTCCGATCCCAACCTCGGGCGCATTCTGGCCGCTATTGGCTATCGCCGGCATCGATGATCTGGATGTGCAGAACCTGGAGGTCTGGCTGGACGACGTGCGCGTGGCCAGCCAGGGGGCGCGATCCCGCCTATCGCGAGGAAGACGGCAGCCGCGTGCTGGCCCAGGCCGAGTTCACCGTGCGCGTGGTGTTGAACCGCGGCGCCGTGGCCACCACCGTCTGGACCTGCGATCTGTCGCACGATTATGTGAGCATCAATGCCGATTACCGATCCTGATACCCGTGCGCGCCTCGGCCGCCTGCGTCGATGCCGTCGAACCCCTGCTGGCCCAGCGAACCAGTCGCTGCTGGTGGCCCGCGAGCCGGACTGGACGGCCAGCG
>BNJV01000610.1_pt1 | contig 136607 bp, 215 predicted proteins | sample 8540591 | NCBI WGS metagenome assembly BNJV01 (sample SAMD00202457, study PRJDB9452) | human saliva metagenome | host: Homo sapiens | reverse complement strand
TCGCCCGCATCGCCGGCGAAGACACCCAGCCCAAAACCTCGCCGGCAGCGAATACGAAAACAATACAGCCACGCCTTCTTGCCGCCGCCGATTAGCGCCCTGAATGTACGCGCCGAAAAACCGCTCTCTAAAGCGCGATGGACATGCAGAGCACTGCTCGGACAAAAAGAACTGCCGCCGCCCGTTCAGGCTGCCCCCGCCTACAGTGCCGCCCCTGCCACCCGCTGCTTACAACGGCGCTACACTGCTGTTTACAGCGCGCCCTGCTGCCGCAGCCGCCGCCCCGCGTCCGAAAAACAAACTGTTGCCGGCGGCATCGGCGGCGCAGCGGCCGTACTGATTGCCGTCATCGCCGTCTTTGGCTTTGGCGGCAGAGAGAAACCCGCCGACGAACCCGCGCGACCGCTTCCGCCGTCCAAACCGCCGCCCCCGCCAACGACCCCATCGTCCTCCCGCCCGCCGACAACGGCGGCAGCCTGCCCGGGAGCAGCCAGAACAGCCGCAACAGCCCATGCCCGTCGGCGGCAACAGCAACACCGCCCAAATCGCCGCCCAGTCGAAAAATGAACCGCGAACTGCCCAAATCGTCGCAGCGACGGCGTGCGCGAAAAGCCCTACGTCGAAGCCAGCAACACCTGCTGATTATGCAGGTCACCACACTAAAACTACGCTGGCGCGACATCAGCAACGCCCAATTAGAGCGAAAATCAAATCCGCGCTCGGCCCTGAAATGGCGAAAACCTCCTGCCAAGACCCCAATGTCGCTCCATGGCTCACCAGCGGCGGCACACCGTTGATAGCGTTTATTTACGACCGCAACAACAAACACTGGTGGATGCCATATCGGGCGCGGACTGCCGCCAATAGGCAGCCTGAAAACGGATTTGCGGGCTTTTCGCCGTCCAAACCCGCAAGGCCGTCTGAAACCCGCTTTCAGACGGCCTCTGCCAAGCACAGTGAAGGACACAGAAAGATACAAGGACAAGCCGCAGACAGTACACAGTAGTAGCCGAGGCTGGTCACCGGCATTTTTAATGCCTTAGCAAAACCGCCTTCTCGAGCTAAGGCGCAGCAACGCCGTAGATTTTTGTGTCGCTCACTAAAACACCCAAAGTAGCTCTGGAAAAACCGGCAAGGCTGTCTGAAACCAAAACGGCAGATTCCGCATCGCACGCCCAAGCGTTCAGACGGCCTCCGCCCCAAGCAGCCTGAAAACGGTCCGAAGGAACTCTATGCAGCCCGATTTCCACCAAGCCCAGCACATCGGCTGCGCGAAGAACAGCAGGACGCACCTCGCAACCCTCGTTCTCGCCCCGCGCCACACCCTCTACGTCCTTGCCGACGGCATGGCGGGCAGCAAGGCGGCAACTGGCCGCCCGCGCCGTTGTCGCCGCCATCCTCGACCACTTCCACCGGCAAAACCCGCCCGCCGACAGCCGCGCGCGCCGAAAACCAACTGCACGCCGCCCTTAGCGCCGCCAACCAAGCTCTCGCCCGCATCCTGCAAAGCCACCCCTGAACTCGACGGCATGGTAGCACCTCATCGCCCTGATTGCCGATGAAAACACAGGCACATACAGCTACATCAGCGTCGGCGACAGCCCGCTCTACCTGCTGGAAAACGGCCGACTGCGCCGCATCATCGCCAACCACGCCTCGCCGAAGACCTCAACGCATGATAGCCGCCGGCGAAATCACCGCCGAAGAAGCCGAACGCCACCCCCGCCCGCCATGCTGTTACCAGCGCCGTTACCGGCAAAGACATCGTCCATACCGACCGCCGCAGCGGCAGCCCGAACCCCGGCGACACCCTCCTGCTCGCCAGCAGCGACGGCGTAGCAAACCCCGTCCGACCGCGAAATCGAAGACACCTCAACGCCGCCGCCGACCCTGAAGCCCAGGCGCAAGTTCCTGATCAGCGTCGTCCTTGCCAAACAAAACCCCCATCAGGACAACACCTCCTCATCCTCGTCCGCCACCCCGCCGACCCGTCCGCCCCCGCCACCCAAACCCTTCCCACCTGTCGCCCCCGCCGACAGGCAGCCTGAAAACGAACCGCGCCCGCCCGCCAAAAGCAGCCTGAAAGGCGTATTCGCCGGCTTTCCTCGGCGTCTCGCTGATCGGCGGCCCGTCTTCCACCTCACCCGCCCGCCCGCCGCTTCGAACCTGCCGCGCAAAGTGCATCCGAAGCCGCTGCGTCTGTCCCAAGCGCCCGCTGCCTGCCGCCGCCGCGTCCGGAGACACCCGCCTCCGAACCCGCCCCGCAATCCGCGTCCGGAACCGCCCGCCGCCGCGAAAAAGAAAAAGGCGGCAAAAGCAAAAACCCCGCCCCTGCCGCATATTTCCGAACCGCTGAGATATTATTACTAGACTATTCACATTTAGTATGCGGATGCTTTTACGACAAAACAGACTCTGCCGTGTTACCAATCCTCGCAAGGTGTCCAACCTTGCTGCGGTTTGCGCCTTGCATAGCCTGTTTTCGACCTAAAAATCCACTGTGCAAACCAATTGTAACAGTTCTCAGGCAGCCTGAAAACGGCTTTTCAGGCCGCCTCTGATTAAAACTCCCTGCCCGTCATACAACAGGATTCCCCATGAAACTCTGGCGCACGATTTTATTGTCCCTAGTTTTTCCGCCGCCGCCCCACGGCGCAGGCCAACCAGCCCGATGTGCTCAAAGCCGCCGAATCGGTTTACCGCCTGTGGATAGGCGTACCGCTGCCGCCGCAGGTGGCCGCACAAATGGTCAACCAGCAGATGCTCTCTGAAATCAACGACAAAGGCTATGTGCGGATTATGACGCCGCAACAGCAGCTGCTCACCTTCTTCAAGCAAAACGGCCAGCTTTACCTGTTTGCCGGACACGGCTCGGGCTATCTGGTTTCCAATCAGGGGCATATCGTTACCAACGACCATGTGGCGAACGCCGATGTCGGCGAAATGGCGCAGCTGGGCAAGCCGCAGGTGTTTCTGGTGCGCAAAATCGCGCCGCAGCTGGAACTGATGTCCACCCAGCCCCTTGTAAGTGACAGCGCAAAGGACTTGAGCCTGTTGCAAGTGAACGGTCTGACCGGCAAACCGCTGCCGCTGGCCGACGGCAAATTCGTCCAGCCTACCCTGCCGGTATTTTCCATCGGCTTTCCCGGCGCGTCCGACGAAATCACCGCCGGCTACGGCTTCGGCGATCCGGACGCCACCATCCAGCCGGGCATTGCCGAAGGCAGCCTGAAAACGCGAATTTAAAACTACGGCAACCGCAGCTATTGGGAACACCATGCGCCCATCAGCGGCGGCAACAGCGGCGGCCCGCTGGTCAACCGCTGCGGCCAGGTGGTCGGTACCAACGAAGGCGCGCACAAACAGCAGATAAACACCGTGATCGCTGTATCCAATCTCCGAACTCGTGCCCATGCTCTGCGCCACAACGTCAGCTTTACCCGGCGGCGGGCGAATGCGTGACAGCGCCACCAGCCGGCACGCGCCGCCAGCTGACGCTGCTTTTACACCGGCATGCGGCTTGCTGGTGCGCTGCTGGCGGCAGGCGGCGGCGTGTATCTGCTGCGGCTGAAAAACAAGTGAAAGCGGGCAGCCATCCGCCGATCAATTCCCAACTCATCCGCAAAATCGTCGGCGCGCAACAGGCGCAGGCAGCGGCAGGCGGCGGCGCGGGCAGCATCACCCCTGACCCCGCTGGGCGGCGGCACACCCATCGTGCTCCGTGCGGGGCGCGCCCAACCCAGGACGCAGCGCACAGGCCGACATCGTCATCGACAAAGCCCAGATTTCCGGCCGCCACGTCCCGCCTGCTGTTTGACGGCCGCAGCGTGCAGGCCGAAGACCTCGGCAGTACCAACGGCACCTACAGCAACGGCAGCAAAATCAGCCGCACCGTCCTCAACGCGGGGCGACGTGCTGCAGCTGACCGCCGACCCCGCCGTCGCCCGTTTCAGCGTCGGTTCGCCTGTTTCAGAGCGGCCTCGGCGGCGGCTGCGTCCGCCCCTCGTCTGCCGGACTGCCGAACATCGTATTGAGCGCAGGGCGCAGCGTAACCGTTGGCCGCAGCCCCGATAACGACGCTCGTCATCAACCGCCAGCAGATTTCCGGCCGCCACTGCCGCATCAGCGCCGATGCAGCGGCAACATCACCATCGAAGACTGCCGGTCCACCAACGGCACCTTTGTTGACGATCTCAGCTAGCGCATCGACCGCGCCGCCCTGCGCCCCGGGCAGACCGTTTATCTCGCCAACCGCGACATCGCCTACCGCCTCACCCAGTCTTAAAAAGGAACAGCCATGGCCATGAAACTGCGCGCCGCCGCCAAACACTACTACGACCCCGCCCTCTGTGCCGACTGCCCTTACTGCGGCGACGCAGGTAGCCTGAAAGCCGCCGCACCGCTTTCAGACGGCCCTCACCGCCGCCGAACACACCGCCGTTCTCAGCGCACCCGCGCAGGACGTGCGCACGCAGATGGTCGCCGACCCGCATGCCGCCGATCAGACGGCGAAAACGCAAATCGTCGCCAACGCCGCCGAAGACAACGCGCGCAAAACCCACATCTTCGGCGCCAACCTCGACGCCGACCCCGAAGCCCGCGCCAGGCATGCGCGAACGCCCGCCGCCGGCTGGCTGGTCATCACCGAAGGCGCAGGACGCGGCACCGACTTCCGTCTCGTGCGCGGCGCCAACCGCATCGGCTGCAGCGCAGAAATGGAAGTGTCGCTCGACTCGGCAGCCGCTAGCGACCCCGCCGTCAGTCCCGCGAAACCCACGCCGCCGTCATCTACGACCCGCACGCCAACGAATTTTTCGTCGAACGCGGCAGCAGCCGCAACCTGCCCCTGCTCAACGGCAGCACTATCCGCGGCGAACCCGTGCTGAAAAACCGCGATACTATCCAAGTCGGCGATACCAAACTGGTTTTCGCCGCCTTTTTGCGGCGAAGGCTTTGCTTTGGGAGTAAAGGCGACGCGCTTTGCTGCTAAGCCCCGTAGGTCGGATACTCGTATCCGACAAGCGTTTGCTCATATAACACAGGCAGCCTGGAAAACTTTTCAGGCTGCCTGTGGTTGTTTGCAGGGATTACGGATTGGGCGTTTTGTATTTTTGTGTGGGCGGATTCGCGCTTTTCAGGCTGCTCTTTGGGAAGTGTCTCAAAAGCAGCCTGAAAGCGTTTGAACCGCTTTTAAAAGCGGTTTTTCAATTCACGCAGCAGTACGAATGCGGACTCAGCATTGCCGGCAGGGCAGCCTGAAAGTCCGGCGGCGCGGGTTTTGGATGGCGGGTAGGTGGCTGCGTAAAAAGGATTGACGCGCTTTTTCGTGCGCCAGCGAAACCGGCAGGCTGGGCACGGTGAGTTCGGTAGCGGCGCGGCGGATGTCGACGTTGTCCGGCTCAATATGTTCGGCAAAAGCGCAGGTTGGCGGCGGTGTATTCGTGGGCGGGGTAGAGCAGGGCAGAGTCGGGCAGGGCGGCGAGACGCTGCAGGCTGGTGTACAGCCATTCGGGGCGGTTGTCGGGAAGACGCGGCCGCAGCCGGCGGAAAAACAGGGTGTCGCCGGTAAAAAGCGTGACGGCGCTTATCGAAGAGATAGCACAGATGGCCGGCGGTGTGGCCGGGAGTGTGCTAGACTTCGGCGGCAAAGTCCCTGCCAGGTAATCAGGCTGCCTTCGCCGACGGTAGCGGTGGCGGCGGCACAATGCCGCTGCCGCGCTGACGCGGCATTGGGGAAAGGCGGCCAGCAGCTCGGCAACGCCGGGCGGTGTGGTCGCCGTGGGGCATGGTGATCCAGATGTGATCGAGCGTCAGGCGGCGGGCGGCGAGATATTCGAGTACCGGTTCGGCGGTGCCGGGGTCGATGCAGACGAGCGCGGCCGCGGCCAGCGATGAGCCAGATATAGTTGTCGCTGAGTGCCGGCAGCGGGTGATGGTGTAAGTCATGCGGTTTCGGCCAGCCAGAACTGCAGGGCAATCAGGGTTTTTGGCGTCGCGGATGCTGCCGTCGTCCAGCGCTTGGCGCACGGCGGCGCGATCGAGCAGCACGGTTTCGACAAACTCGTCTTCGTCGGCCTGCAGCGTGCTGTCGGCGCTGATATTGACGGCGCGGTACAGGTGCATTTTTCGTCGCAGAAGCCGGGGGCGGTGTAGAACTCGGCGAGTTTTTCCACGCGCTCGGCGCGGTAGGGCGTTTCTTCGGCCAGCTCGCGCAGGGCGCAGACGGCGGGTCTTCGCCGGCATCGAGTTTGCCGGGCGGGCACTTCTGAGCAGGGCTTCTCCGGAGGCGTGGCGCCATTGGCGCACCAGCACCACGCGCCTGTCGCCGGTTACCGCCAGCACGCAGGCGGCGCCGGGGTGGCGCACCACCACGCGCTCGGCGCTGCGGCCGTTGGGCAGGCGCACTTGGTCGCGGCAGATGTCGATAAAGCTGCCGCGGTACAGGGGTTTCCGCTGGCCAGCGGGGTTTCTTGCAGGGTGCTCATCGGGCGGCCTTTCTTGTTTTTCAGGCAGCCTGAAACGGTTTTCGCGCTGTCAGGCTGCCTGTGTTTGAATGGATAGACGGGTTTAATTGGCGACGCCGTTTTCGCCGCCGTCGCCGCCGTTGCCAAACAGCGGATTGTGGCCGGGCAGATCGAGCGCATCGGCACAATCGGGCAGGGCGGCGTTTTCCGGCAGGATGTCGTGCAGCAGGCGGATGTTTTCCACTTGGCAGTCCACCATCAGATCGAGAAAGTCCTGCTGGATGATACGGATGTCGTCGCGCGGCGACAGCGGCCAGGAAAATACCTGGCTCATCAGCAGAATAGGGCGGACTCGGCGGCATTGAAGCCGAACAGGAGCTTGCTGCCTTCCTGCGCCGCCATCACCACGCCGACGCGCGGGCTTTGCAGGCGCACGGAGCGGATAACGCTGGCGGAGAATACATCGAGCGCCATGCGCAAACGGGTGCGGCTGGCATCGGCTGCAGCGCAGCCAGCGGGCTGGCGGGGCTAAGCGGGTTGGTAAACAGGGTCATGTTCTCTTCGGCAAGATATTCCTGCCATACCTGCATCAAGGGCAGGGCGGCTTCGCGCAGGCTTTGGCCGAGCGCGGCTTGGATTTCGCGCGCCGTTGCAGCCCAGCGCGTAGAGCGCGTGCACCGACTGGTCTTGCGGGATGGCGGCGGACACGGTGGGCAGCGACGCGGCAAATTCGGCGGCGGCATCGCTGTTTTCTTTGGCGGCATACCAGTCGTCGGGTTTGATTTTGGCAAAGTCGTCGGAACGAATCAGCTGCGGCAGCCACACGGCGCGGGTCAGCGGGCGCAGCGCGGGATAGTTGGCCAGGCAGGCGTTGATCAGGGCTTCGGGGCAGCTGCTTTTGAGCTCGCCCGCTTTGTCGGCGCCAGCCACCACAATAACCGGCAGCGCGAACCACTGTAATTGTTCGTCGTTTTTCAGGCTGCAGGGCTTCGTCCACGGTGTCCATCAGCGCGGTGTAGATATCGGGCGCGCCGGCCATGGTCATCGCCACCGACAGGCCGATGTAGTGGCGCAGGCCGAGCATTTGGGCGATTTGATTTTTCAACTCGGCGCGCGCTTCTTCGGCGTCTTGTGCCGATTCGGGGCGGGCGATGCGGGTGACCAGCAGCAGCAGTTTGTTGTTAACGGTGCGTTCGGGATAGGGGGCGGGGTCGGGCAGATAGGTGTGCGGCATGGTGTGGCGGCTCTTGAAGCGAAAAGCCGCGATTGTATAGCGGATGCGGCGAATATTCCATATCGCCCTGATCCGCTCGCCTGCGGCGGGCAAACGGCGTTTTCAGGCAGCCTGAAAGCCCAAACCGCGCTGCTTTTCGGGTAGAATCCGCGCCTTTGCCAATCTTTACGGAAGTCCCGTTATGTACAGCCTGCTGCGCCCGTTTTTGTTTGCCATGGACGCCGAAAAACGCCCACCACTTCACCTTCCGCCAGCTGCAACGCGCCTACTGTCTGGGGCTGCTGCCCGCCGTCAACCCCAAACCGCGCCGACCAAACTGATAGGGGGCTGGATCTGCCCAATCCGGTGGGGCTGGCGGCGGGGTTGGACAAAAACGGCGAGTATATCGACGCGCTGGCGGCGCTGGGTCTCGGCTTTATCGAAATCGGCACCGTTACCCCTAAGCCGCAGGCAGGCAATCCCAAACCGCGCCTGTTTCGCTCGCCCGAGCAGCTGGCGGTAGTCAACCGCATGGGTTTTTCAACAACGACGGCATCGACCGCATGATCGCCAATATCGAGCGCAGCCGCTTTAAGGGGTGCTCGGCATCAATATCGAGCAAAACGCCGTTACCCCTCTGGAAAAATGCTGCCGACGACTATCTGCCGTGCCGGAAAAAGCCTATCCCCATGCGTCTTACATCACCGTCAATATTTCTTCGCCCAATCACCAAAAACCTGCGCGACCTGCAGTCCGGCGACGAACTCGCGCCTCGCTGGGCAGCCTGAAAGAGCGCCAGCAGTCAGCTGCAGGGCAGCACGGCCGCTATGTGCCGCTGGCGGTGAAAATCGCCCCGATCTGGACGACGCGCAGATTGACGACATCGCCCGCATCGTCCCCGCCTGCGGCATCGACGCCGTTATCGCCACCAACACCACCATCGACAAAAGCGCGCTGGGCGCATCGCCGCTGGCGCAGGAAGCCGGCGGCTTTCAAGCGGCGCCCCTGCCCGCCCCCAGCAACCGCGTGCGTGCAAAAAGCTGGCCGATGCTTTTTGCTCGGCAGCCTGCCTCTGATCGGTGTCGGCGGCATGACTCAGCGGCGGCGACGCCAAACACAAACTCGATTTGGCGCGACGGCGGTGCAGGTGTACAGCGGCATGGTTTACCGCGGCCGGGGCTGGTCAAAGAATGTCTGGCCGCCTGCCGCTGATGTTTTTCAGGCAGCCTGAAAGGATTGCGCCACGAATTTTTCTGCTGATCAGCATTGCCTGCAGCGTCGCCGCTATCGGTGCTGCTCAAACCGCCCGCAAAAACGGCATCGGCCTGGCGCAGGCGGTGGCGGTGAACCATCCTGCTGCCGCGCTGCTGTCGCTGGTTTTTCTCGCCCGATTGGCACAACTGGCAAACGCGCTGCTGCCGCAAAGCTGGCTCTTGGCGCTGCTGCGTGCCCTGCTGCCGAGCGTGTTTGTGGTGATGGGCGCGCCGCCGAGCAGGCGGGTATTGTCCAAAGCCGATGCCGCCCAGCGCCTGTCGCTGTTTTTGCCGCGTGCTGCCGCGTTCACATTATTCGGCGAAACCCTGAGCGCCAACAAAATCGCCGGCGTCGCGCTGGCCTTTCGCCGCACCGTGCCGCCTGCTCTACAAAGGGGTCTGGCGGCAGCAGCGCCAGCTCGGCGCCTTTGCTGCTCGGCGTATGGGCGGGCTACGGCATTATCGACATCCTGCTCAAGCAGCTTGCCAAAAGCGCCGCCACCGCCGACTACTGAGCGTGATGTTTGCGCTGCCGGCGTTGATGGCCGGCGTGGCTGGCCATGCGCCGCTGCAGATGGAGCTGTCGCGACATCGCCGGCGGCGTGCTGCTGGGCTGCCTGAATTTCACCAATATCCTGTTTTACCCGAAAGCCCACAGAAGCCTTTAAAGACGACCCGACGCTGGTGTTTACCGCCATGAATATGGGCGTGATTGTTGCCGGCACGCTGGTCGGCACGCTGCTGTTGCGCGAGAAAAATCCAGCGCCGTCAATGTCGCCGGCATCGTCCTGCCTCTGGCCGCCGCTGCCTCGCCCTGTCTTACTGGCCGCAGCTTGCCGCGTGGCTGGGATGTAACTTGAATCGAAAAGGGCAGCCCTGAAACCGTAAAACCGTTTTCAGGCTGCCTTTTTCGCGCGAAAGCCGTTATAATCGCCGGCGTTAAAACCATTCAGGGCAAGGAGTTTCATAATGAACAAAAACTGATCGCCGCCATTGCGGCAGCCGCAGCGCCTGAGCGCCTGCGGCACCAACGGCAACGGCGTGTCGCTGGGCATCGGCTTGGGCGGTTTCAGCCGCCATGTCGGCATCGGCACCAGCGTCAATATTCCCTTTGGCGGCCGGCAGGCTCGATACCGACGAAAAGGGCGGTTTGCGCGTGATTGAAGAGCAGATCGTTACCTATTTCGATGCCGAAGGCCGCGCGACTGAACACGGCGTGAAGGGCGGCTATTACCGCCAGCTCTTGAAAAAGCAGTCCAGCGCGATTATCTGGTGCAGGACTTTATTTCGACGGCCAAAAACGCAGCGATCCGATGGTGATTGCCCGCGAAAACCTGTTTGTTTTCCGCGCCCACCCCGAAAACGGCGTGCTGACGGTTTACGCCATCAACGGCGCGGTGATGCAGCAGCAGAACTACCGCAACGGCCAGCCGGTATCGGTGGGACGCTAAATCGGCGCAAACACAGGCAGCCTGAAAGACGCAAACGTTTTTCAGGCTGCCTGTTTGCTTGGCGCAGCCAAAACCGTTGAAAAGAGCTTTGAAAAAGCAGCCTCGAAAGGTTTTCAGGCTGCTTTTCGTATCTTCAGGCTGCCGCTGCTTGGGCAAGGCAGCCTGAAAAGCCGCGTTTAGAATGTGTAGCGCACCGACGCGGTGAAGCTGCGCGGGGTGCCGCACACATGGATGTCGGGCATGGTTTTGTATTTTTGTTGAAGATGTTGTCGGCATTCAGGGCGCAGGCGCAGGTTTTTGCCGATTTGGTAGCTGGCCATCAGATCGACGGTGGCGAGGCGCGCTGCGCCAATGCGGCGCGGGCTGCGGGTTCGGTTACTTCCGGCCGGTCGCGTCGGTGATAAAAGCTCTGCCAGTTGAGGTTGCCGCCCACGGTTGAGCGATCGTTGATGTCGTAGCTGGTGAAGAATTTGACCAGATGCTCGGTAATAGACCGCCAGTTGTTTGCCGTCGCTGTCTTTGGTTTTGGCGGGTGTAGGAGGCGTTGAGCAGCCAGCGCTCGTTGATGCGGGCCGTTGAGCGAGAGTTCCCACGTTGGTGCGGGCGTGGTCGGCCGCGCGGTAATACCTTGCCGCTGGCATGTTGGCCGGCTTTAACGGGCAGCTTGTTCTTGCGGGTTTGGAACAAGGATGCGGCGGCGTTGAGCCGGCCGTCGAACCAATCCGGCAGCCGCCCAAACAGGCCGTGTTTTTCAGGTAGCCACAAGTTTTCAGGTAGCCCTCCTGCCCGATGCAAAGGAGAAGTCGGAGTTAAGAGCCAAATTGAACCGACTGCCTGCACCTTTCCATACACCGGAGGCAAGATTGGGGAAACAAGCCAACTATCTGGCTGGATTGAATAAACAGCATATTCCTGCCGGATATATGCAAAGTATTATTAATTGCTTGCCAGCTGCCGCACCCGCAGGCTACCACATGCCGCACATCAACAATACCGATACGACCCAATCCGAGCCCAAATGGATTCCCCCGCGAACACGCCGTACCGCCGCGTACCACAGCAACACCGCTGCCGCCAGCATGGCCTTCATGCTGCACACAGCGGTAGTTTTTGTTTGACGGGTGATAGGTGTGGAAGAGGCCACCTGAAACAAGCGGTGAAGATTGGTAAAGAGCAAAGGAAAGGTTTTTCAGGTAGCCTCTAAGATGTCCAGATATGCTGCTGCCGGGCAAAACAAAATCGACCAGAAAAACATGATTACATTAAGAGACATCACCCAATTAATCGCCATGCTGTATTGGGGCACGATGCTGAAGTATGTGCGCTAGGCACGATCTTTCATGCTACAAAGCCCAGCCCAAGTTTTTGGAGAAATACCCATGGCTGCTGCCAGCCCCCGGGCTTGTTGTGGCAGCACTGTTTTTCTGTTTCCCAAAACGCTCGTTTGGCAGGAAGAGCGGAGAATGCCGAAAAAGTTGCCGAATGGCGCAAACGCTACGATCCCGCCAAAGCCCGCTTCGACCAGTTGTGCCAAAACGCCGGCGAGAAGATCTACCACACGGCGGATCATCGTGGACGGCATCCTGCTGCTGAAAGTGCGCGATGACGAGAAATATCAGAGTAACCGCTACAATCCGCTGAAAGACCAGATGTGGGAGGATGCGGCGGTGGCAAGTGAATCAGAGCGGGAGGAGTATGTTGCCAGCTTTTTGCCATATTTTTCCCGTGCCCATTATGATTATGTTGATGTATTGCAAAAAGACGGTTCTATCATCCGCTATAGTGGTGATGGCATAATGTCAGACAAACCGTTTAATCAAGAGACTAATCCAGCACATCCTGCCCGCTATGCAGTTACCTATGAGAATGATGTTTCTTGGGAAAACCGAAACATTGGATAGCGGGAACAACCATCAAGATTATCGATACCCAAACCAATACACTGATGGCTGAAAAACAATGTATGTTTTGTGCCCGAACTAGGATATTCTAAGTTTGAACAAAATCCGAATCCTTTGGGGTAGAGGGAAAGATGCAGTCCTAATGAAAATTCCTATGAACAGAGAACCAGCTACATTTGTAAAAAGAGTTTTACTTTCACCATCATTCAAACCGGAGACTAAAATGACTAATCAACAACAAAATACTAATACCAATCCTGCAACTATTTTAGAGTTTGCTAGATTACAGTTGGCGGCTGAAGCATTATATGGATTTAAAAATGCCAAACCAGAATGGATCGATTCAAAAGGAAATGCGAATACTAGTAATCTATTATTTGCGTTGATTATGACAGTAGTAAAGAGTATAAAAATCATTTAATTAGAGGTAATGATCATAATAGCAAATTTACTCCCAACTGATGCGACAGGAGTTTGCTCGACAACTGGGAGATGGTGGCGTATATTGCCACTACCGCAACTGATTTGCAGGTAGCCTCTTCGAGAGCCAAGAAGGATATTCCAGGTACGGATATTAAAAAGGAGATCTCACCATTTCCTTCCGCAGTACTGAGTTTGTGGATGATGCCACCCGACTCACAAGCCACCAACACCTTTTGAACGCTGATCGCGGCTGGGCATTCGGGCAGATCAGCGATATGGTGCGCTGGGTGCGAATATTGCAGGAAAAAGGATTGGTTGATGGAAAAATAAACGTTACCGGTTATAGTTTGGATTATGCAAAATAAAGAATGATTTTGATATAGATTTATAGAATAAATGGCGAAAATATGAAAAACTAAACTTACAAGATAGTCGTATATAAATCAATAACAAATATAGTAATACTATTATTGATAGGTGTAATATGCAGGATGGTGTAAAAGATAATCAGGAGCAAGTTGTGGATAATAATCAATTCAGCCTCAAAGTTCTGATCGTGAAGGCAGCAGAGCGGATTCTATAGCAATAGAACGCTGCCGTAAGCAGTTGCACCGAGCAACGATCAAGATGATTTAATCCAACAGATGTACTATACCGCATTAAGAGATGATTGCCTCTATTCGATGGATTTAGAAGAGTTGCAGAAAATTTGGGATATTCCGGTCCTTGAAGGATGGGATGCTTATCCTTCTAGTTCTAGATTGGGAATATGGGTAAATAAAACAGATAATTTTACAATCTATCAATATCAACTCACTTTTTATACAAAAATATGAGCAAAATCTAAAAACCGAAATCTATGTTTATATATAATAATTTCCCATCATTCTTGCCTAGGCCTATTGTTATAGATAAAACCGAAGAAAGGTTAAACTCAGAACCTCCAACAGATAGTTATACTAGATTGTGATTATAAATCCAGTGAGTTTGCCCAACCGGGATTTATTCAGGCTGGTTTTCGTTATATATGGAAAAGAGGAAACCGTGAAATGGAGGCAATTAATTTATATGGATCAATTATTAGAATAGAGTTTACTACCAGATAGTTGTTGCATTATTATAAATAGTTTTATTTGATATATTTTATATGTTTGAGTTTGTGATTAGCTTAACCGAAAAAGCAAGAAAATGCCTTGAATGATTTAAAAATATAGACTTCAGTCAATCAGATTTAGATAGAATAAAAATAATAGTTTATTACTATCTCAGAAGGCAAAGCGAAAAGTGGCAGCAAAGGCGACGCGGCTTTATACACTACTGCTGATTTTGCCTGATATCAAAAATTCCCGCCTTTGTTTGGCGGGAATTGAAATGATGTTGCACAGAGTGCACATAACAAATTGGGATTTTTCGCAGGAATGTGGTGGATTTTTCGCGGCGGGCTTCAGAGTCCCGGCGAGAGCAGCCTGAAAACTTTCAGGCTGCTTTTTGCGCTTTCAGGCTGCTTAACGGCGGGCAGCCTGAAAGTTGCCGCTACCGTGGCGGGTGTTATTTGCCGCTGGCTAGAAACAGCCGGTAGGCGGCGTTGTCGGTTTGCCTTCGTAAACATAACCGAGCTGCTCGAGAAAGGCATCGAAAGCCTCGGGCATCGGCGGGCGGAACGTCGATGGCGACCAGTATCCGCCCTAGTCGGCGCCGTGGTTGCGGTAGTGGAACAGGCTGATGTTCCAGCCGGTTTGCAGCTGGTCGAGAAAGGGCAAGCGCGCCGGGGCGCTCGGGAAACTCGAAACTGATCAGCCGCTCGTTGGCAACGTTGCAGGGTGCGGCCGCCGACCATATAGCGCAGGTGGACTTCGGCCATTTCGTCGTCGCTCAAAATCGATATTGGGCAGGCGGGCGGCGGACAGCTCGCTGCTGATGCGGGCGATATCGAAGCGCCGGCAGCCTGAATGCCGACGAAAATATGCGCGACTTCGGGATCGCCGTAGCGGTAGTTGAACTCGGTGATGTTACGCGAGCCGAGTACTTTGATGAATTCGCGGAAGCTGCCGGGGCGCTCGGGAATGGAACGGCGAAAATCGCTTCGTTGCCTTCGCCTCACTCGCTGCGCTCGGAAACGTGGCGCAGGCGATGGAAATTGATATTGGCGCTGCTGGTGATGGCGGCGAGGGTCTGGCCGTGCACGCCGTTGCGGGCGATATAGGCTTTGAGGCCGGCCAGCGCCAGCGCGCCTGAGGGCTCGCAAATGCTGCGGGTATCGTCGAAAAATGTCTTTGAGCGCGCTGCACACGGCATCGGTACCGACGGTGATGATGTCGTCCAACAGATCGCGGCACTGCGGAAAGTCTCTTCGCCCACCAGCTTGACGGCGGTGCCGTCGGCAAACAGGCTGACGTCTTTTTATACGACGCTCGCCGGCGGCAACGGAAACTTTCATCGCGCAGAATCGTTGGTCTGCACGCCGATCACTTTGATTTCGGGCGCACCTGTTTGATAAAGGCTGCCACGCCGCCGCCAGTCCGCCGCCGCCGATGGGCACGAATACCGCGTCCAGATGCTTGGGATGCTGGCGACGATTTCCATGCCCACCGTGCCTGGCCGGCGATGACGTCGGGATCGTCAGCGGCGGGATATAGGTTTTGCCGCTTTCGGCCACCAGTTTCATGGCGTGCTCGTAGGCGTCGCTGTAGGACACGCCGGCTAGCACCACTACGCGTTGCCGCGGGCGCACGGCGTCGATTTTTGATCTGCGGCGAGGTTTCCGGCATCACGATGGTGGCCTGGCAGCCGAGCAGCTGCGCCGACATCGCCACCCTCGCGGTGGTTGACACGGCGCTGGCGGCGATCACGCCCTTTGCAGCGCTTTCGGCCGGCAGCTTGGCCATTTTGTTGTAGGCGCCGCGGATTTTGAAGGAAAACACCGGCTGCAAATCTTCGCGCTTGAGCAGGATGGTGTTAGCGGTGCGCCGCGACAGGCTGGCGGCGGTTTCGAAGCGGGTTTCGACTGCGGCGTCGTACACCGCGGCGGTCAGGATGCGGATCAGATAGTCGGCATATTGGGGGTAGTGGTTGATGTCTCATATCGGCTGTTTCGGCGCTTGGCGAAAAAGGCGCAACCTTAACGCCGCCGCCGCTGCGCGCAAGTCTTGCCGCGCCGCCGTTTGGCCGCCGCGCTACACTTTCAGGCTGCCTGTGCCGCAAAGCAGCCTGAAAAGGCAGGGCTCGCAGCGGTGCCGGCGCAGACGCCAAAGCGCTTCTAGGCCATAATCGCAGCTCGTTTTCTGGCGGCTGCCGCGAAAGTGTTTGAGCCAAAGTTTGAATCAGGGCTTTCAGGCTGCTCTATTTGAAACTTGAGACGAAAGGAAATCAGCCATGTTGTTTTCTGTTGATCGTTTTTGCCGGTTGCCATCGGTTTCGCCTGCCTCGAAACTGGTGGATTCAAAACAATGGCTCCAAGCCATGATCGCCAGCGCGCTGTTGTTTTGGCATTGCCGCCGGCTGGTGGTCTGCGCAGCCGTTTTTCGGCCTGTTGTATCGTGCTAGGTATTTGCCGCTTTTGCCGTGGATTATTATGCTGGGGCTCGACGACGAGTCTTTCCCCAAAATCGACCTGCATGCAGAAATCGGAACCGCCCGTTTTATGCTGCTCGATAAGAGAAAACCGATGTGATTGGCGAGCTGTGGGGGCGGCGCCGGCGAAGAAGATGCTGCTGAACCGCCTCTGCCAAAAGAGCGCGAAACTGCGCAGCTACATAGGCTCAAAGCCGTTTATTTTTCAGGCTGCCCGAGAGCAAAGGTTTTCGGGCAGCCTGAAGCGTAACGGGCACCCGCCCCTGCCGAAACTTTTTGCCAAGCGCCCGCAATCCGCTCCGTAAAACCAAGAAACTCCCCATAGAAAAACACCGCCGCTCTTCCTCGTACCCTTGCTGTCAGCGCCGCTGCCCGGCAGTACGCCGTCGATATCGACGACGGCATCACCGGCAGGGTCGACATCCAAGCGCAGCCGCCTCAAGCTGGTATCCATCCGCGACATCTACCGCGGCCAATGCAAACTCGAAGGCCGCATCAAAAACGGCACTTGGCGCGACGGTCGAGGCTGCGTCGTCCGCTTCGCATTCGAGGGCAAAACCAAGAAAGCTCACCGTCACCCCCGAAGGCGAATGCAGCTGCTACTGCGGCGAGGATGGCAGCCTCAAAGCCACATATACCGCCATCCCCGCCCTGCGACTTGCACAAACTGGAGCTGCCGAGCAGCATTTTCAGGCTGCTCACCGCGCCCAACGCCACCCCGAAGCCCTGGAAATCAAAAACAATACGTCGAACAATGCGGCCGTTTCGCCACCGACGCATCCCCGCATCAAAATTCTATAACGATCTGGCTGACAGCTATCTGCACACTGGTGACAGCCGCCTGCCGCCGCACCCTTGCCGAAATCGCACACCGCTTCGCGCCCGGAGTCCACCCTCTTCTACGCAGGCGAACACTTTCCCGCGAACAGAAACGCTATGAAGCAACTACCCACGCCTGCGCCGAATAGACCGCACGGCCAAGGCAGCCTGAAAGCCCGTTTTTCCGTTTTTCAGGCTGCCTATACCCGTTTAAACCGTTTCCGAAGCCATGATTAAAACGACAGAACCAGTAAGTCCCAGCCCGTGCCAAGCATGCCTCCGGAACCCTGAATCTCCTACTGCTTGCCGCCCTGCTGGCGCGTTTGCTGGCGCTGCTCGCCGCCGCGCGCCGCGGGTAAAGCAAAAATCCGCCCCCAAGCCGCGCCGACGGCTTCTGCCCCTGCTGCATCCGCGCCGGCTGCATCTGAAGCGGCGCCGCTCGCCGCGTCCGCTGCTGTCCCGAGGTGTTGCCGCCCCGCCGTCCACCGGCCGCAGCCGCTGCGAAATCGCTGCCACCGCCTACGCGGTGCAAGACGGTGCAAAGCGGGCATGCTGGCGGAAAAACTGGGAAACACCGATCGAGCCGGCTCGCTCACACAGCTGATGACCGCTTATCTGGTTTTCAGCGCTGCAGGAAGGCAGCCTGAAACCGGAGCAGACGGTTACCGTGTCCGCACGCAGCTGGGGGCACCGACGGCCCGCGGATGCTGCTGCTGAAAGATTCGCAGGTGAGCATTGCCGATCTGGTCAAAGGGCTGGTGGTGCAGCAGAGCAACGATGCGGCGGTGGCGCTGGCCGAAGCGGTGGCCGGCAGCGAAGAGCAGTTTGTCGAAATGATGAGATGCCGAAGCCAGCGGCTGGGCATGGCGCAAACCCGTTTTGAAATACAGCACAGGCCTGCACGGCGAGCAGCACTGCGAGCAGCGCCAAAGACCTGCTGATACTCGCCGCGGCGCTGATGCGCGACTTCCCGCCGCAGTATTACCAGATTTACTCGGTCAAATCCTTTACCTACAACGGCATCACCCAGCCCAACCGCAACCTGCTCTTGTTTCGCGATCCGGCGGTGGACGGCATTGCCGGCGGCTGCGGCGGCAGCGCCCGGCTACCATCTGATCGCTTCGAGCAAACGCAACGGCCGCCGCGTGGTGGCGCTGGTGCCGGCGCCGCCAGCCCTGAAGCGCGCGCCACCGAAAGCAGCAAGCTCTTAAACTACGCGCTGCAGGAATTCGATACCGTGCTGCTGTACCGTGCCGGCGCAAAAAAGCGGCCGAGATTCCGGTGTCCGGCGGTGCCGCTCCGCCGTGGCCGCCGGCTTCGAGCAGGATCTGTACCTGAGCATCCCGCGCAGCCGCGACGGTGTCAAAAATCGAAATCGAAAGCCGCCGGCCGCTCGTCGCCCCGCTGGACAAAGGGCAGCCGCTGGGTACGCTGCAGCTCAAATCCGGCAGCCGCGTCTCGGCCGAGCGGCCGCTGGTTGTGGTTGCACGCCATGCCGCAGGCCGGCTTTTGGGGGCGCATCAAGCAGCTCTTCTCATATGCGCTCTTCAGGCTGCCTGAAAGGCGAAATCCCGTTATAATGCGCCGCTTTTTACCGCCGCCGCCGCGCGCGCGGTTCAACCTCCACACTTAAGGGACAGCAAACATGGGCTTTTTACAAGGCAAGAAAAATCTCATCACCGGCATGATTTCCGACCGCTCCATCGCCTACGGCATCGCCAAAGCCTGCCACGAGCAGGGCGCCGAGCTGGCGTTTACCCTATGTGGTGGACAAACTCGAAGACCGCGTACGCAAGCTGGCCGAAGGCTTCGGCTCAAGCTGGTGTTCCGCTGCGACGTGCAAAACGACGAAGAAATCGCCCGCGTGTTCGCCGATTTGAGCCAGTCGTGGGACGGCCTCGACGGCTTGGTTCACGCCATCGCCTTCGCCCCAAAGAAGCGCTGTCCGGCGATTTTCTCGATAGCATCAGCCGCGAAGCCTTCAACACCGCCCACGAAATCTCCGCCTACAGCCTGCCGGCGCTAGTAAAGCCGCCCGCCCGATGATGCAGGGCGCAAAGCCTCCATCGTCGCACTCTCCTACCCTGGGCGCCGTGCGCGCGATTCCCTAACTACAACGTACATGGGCATGGCCAGCCAGCCTGGAAGCCGGCATCCGCTTCACCGCGTCCCTGCCTCGGTAAAGAAGGCATCCGCTGCAACGGCATTTCCGCCGGCCCGATCAAAACCCTCGCCGCCGCCGGCATCGCCGACTTCGGCCGCCTGCTCGGACACGTTGCCGAACAAAACCCGCTGCGCCGCAACGTAACCGCCGACGAGAGTCGGCACCGCCGCCGCCTTCCTGCTCTCCGATCTGGCCTCTGGCATCACCGGCGAAATCACCCTGCGTGGACGGCGGTTACAGCATCAACGCGCTCAACGAAAGTTAAAAGCGCATCCCGCCCAAGCGGCGCAAATGCCGCCGCCTTTTTTCAGGCTGCCCGCGCTGCTTCAACGGCTGCTCGGGCAGCCTGAAAACTTTGAGGCGGCCTGAAAGTGCCGATTCCGCGTCCACCCGATTTTCAGGCTGCCTTGTCCTATCCAAGCCTTAAAATAGCAGGAACCCGGAAACCAAAAGCAGCCTGAAAACAGCAAACCCTTTTCCCGCCATTGCTCTTGCGCGGGAAAAGGTTTTTTCAGGCAGCCTGAGAGCCGAAATAGGCTTTCAGGCCGCTGGGGATAGGCTGTCAAACCATTTTCGTTTTCCTCTTGCCAAACCCAGCCGTGCAGCCCTGTTCCAGCCATGCTGCGCCATGGCGCTGCCACAGGCTGTTATCGGCATAGGCCAGAAGCGGCAGGAAGTGCCGTTTTGCAGGCAGGTGTTTAGGGCGGCGGCATCCTTATCGTTATCGACGCGCCACAGCAGCAGCCATCGGCATCTTGGGCAGCCTGAAATTCGGCAAGGCTGGAGACGGCGACCCATTACGGATTTGCCCTGCGGGCAGGCGGCCGAGCGTTTGCTAGTTCGGCATAATCGAGCACGATATTGGGGTGGGCGTCCGACGATAAACGATAGGGAACGACGCGATATTCCTGCCTCGCCGTGGCAGCCTGAAAACCCGGTTTTCAGGCTGCCGAAAAAGCTGCGGTGGGATGGCCAGCGCAGCCAACAGCGCCTGATTGGCGGGCAGCATCGGTTCGACGGTATAGCGGCCGGCCTGCTGCCATGCCCAGCGCTGGCCTTCGCGGGCTTCAGGCTGCCCGCGCCAGCCCTCGGACGCAATGCGGGAAAAATACAGGTTCACCAGCGCGTGTTCGTAGCGGTGGGTTTTGGCCAGCCACGGGCGGGCGTGAAGGATTTCGATGCCCAGCTCTTTCGGCAAACTCGCGCTTGAGCGCCTGCAGCGGCGTTTCGCCGGCTTTCGATTTTTGCCGCCGGCAAATTCCCAGTAGCCGGCGTAGGGCTTACCGGGGCGGGACGACAGCAGAAACTCGCCGGCATCGTTTTCGACTATCGCCGGCGGCCACGCGGATTTCGGGAATGTTCTGCCATTACGGCGCTCCGTGCGATTCGGGATTGGCCAGCCAGACGCTTTCGCTTTTGCCGCTGTAAAACCTCTTCCTTCCAAATCGGCACCTGGGCTTTGACGGTGTCGATAATAAAAGCGGCAGGCGGCAAAACCGGGCGTCGCGGTGGCCGGCGGCGACGCCCACCCACACCGCCATCTCGCCCACTTCCAAACGGCCGTAGCGGTGCACGCAAACGGCATCGGCGATGGCAAAGCGGCGTTTGGCTTCGGCAATCACTTCGTTGCCGGCGTTGAGTGCCAGCTCGCAGTAGGCGCTGTACACCAGATATTCGACGCGGTTGCCTTCGTTTTGGCGGCGCACCCAGCCCTCGAAGCAGTTGAAGGCGCCGCAGTTTTCGTTGCCCAGCAGCCGCGCGCGCAGGGCGGCGGCGTCGATAGCGGATTCGGTCAGATCAAACATTTCAGCCTCCTGCCACCGGCGGATAAAAGGCCAGGATGTCGCCGGCTTTCAGCGCGGTGTCCCAAGCGGCAAATTGGTGGTTGACGGCGCAGCGCAGGCGCTCTTGGGGCAGGGCGAAGCCGTATTGTGCGGCCAGGCGCTGATATACGACGGCGGCGGTTTCGCCGTTATTCAGAATAACGGTTTTCGCTTTCGCGGCCGGCCGCTTCGCGCAGGGCGGCGAAGTAGAGCACTTGGATTTCAGCGGCTGAAGTCATGTTTGCCTCCGGATTTGTGCAGCAGGCGCACGTCTTGGATTTCGATGTCGTGGCTGAGCGCCTTGGTCATGTCGTACACGGTGAGCGCGGCCACGCTTACGGCGGTAAGCGCTTCCATTTCAACGCCGGTTTTTGTGGGTTACCGCCACTTCGGCGGTGATGTTCAGGCTGTAGGTGGCGTCGTCGTATTCGAGCTCCAGCTTGCAGCGCTCGAGCATCATCGGGTGGCACATCGGAATCAGCGCGGCGGTATTTTGGCGGCCATAATGCCGGCGATGCGGGCAACTTCGGTAATCGCGCCTTTGGCGGTTTGGCCGTTGGCAGCCTGAATCTGGGCATAGGGTCTGCGGCGGGAACAGCACCCGCGCACCGGCTTGAGCTACGCGGCGGGTTACGGCTTTGTCGCCGACATCGACCATACGGCTTTTTGCCTTGTTCGTCCAAATGGGTAAGCGACATGGCTTTCCTTTCTAAAACGGTGGGAATGCTTACAGCAGGCGATCGGGCGCGGGGCTGTCGGTCAGCACCTGCGCGCTCAGATAGGCCTGAACGCTGTCTTTGATTTCAAAACGGTCTTTATGCTGCACTTCCTGCGGCAGCAGCGGCGGCGGAATATCGACGCCGACGCGGATTTCCGGCAGCGACACCACCCGCCACAGCGAGCGGATCAGGCCGACGTGGGCAAAGGAAACCGCTTCGGTGCGGCGGCCGTCGGCGTAATCAGCGCATCGCCACCGGCTGCACCGCGCAGCCGCTGTTGATGGCAGCCTGAAACAGCGCGGCTTTGAGCGGCAGCACGCCGTTGCCCAAAGACGTGCGCGCTTCGGGGAAAAAGCAGACGTTGCCGCCGGCTTTGAGCGTCTCGCTCATGGCGGCGGTGATGGGATCGATGTCTTTGCGGGTTGCTGCGGTCGATAAACACCGTGCCGGCGTTGCGCACCGCCGCGCCGATCAGCGGCCAGCCGGCCAGCTCTTTCATAGCGATAAAGCTCGACGGATAAAACAGGCTGACCACGAAAATATCCAGCCACGAGATATGGTTGGGCGTAACCAGCAGGCTGCCTGAATATTCGGGCGGCGGATTGGGCGGCATCGACGCGCACATTGAGCAGCTGCAGGCATCGCGCGCTGGCATCGCGCAGAATGCGGTTGCGCTCGGCCAGGGTAAAACCATCCAGCCGGCGCAGGCGGGCGGCGGTGGCGAAAAACCAGCCGATCAGGCGGAAAATGCGGATAAAACGGGTAAAGAAGCGGGTTTTGGCAGCCATGCAGACAATCGGGCGGAGAGCAAAAAGTGCGCATGATGCAGGCTTTGCCTGCCGCTGGCAAGTGCGCCGCCGCCGGCAAAGGCTATGCCGGCGATAGCGGCAGCGCGGGCAAAGTCTTTTTCAGGCTGCCTGAAACGGAATCAGGCAGCCTGAAAAGCGCAAAACAGTGTTTTAGGGGCTGCAGGCACAGCTTAAGCCAGATGGCCTGCTGCTCGGGATTCAAAAGCTGGAAAAACTCGTGGTAAAACTGCAGTTCGGCCACGGTGTTCTGGATGTCGGTTTCATAGCGCGCCTGGGCGATGCGCTGGGCGTGATGGACATCGAAAGTGTTTTTTTCAAACAGCGGCACCAAAGGCACTTGGTGGTTGTGGCGGCTGTCGCGGCTGATGCGTCCGAGCGCCGATTTGTAGCGCTTACGCAGACCCTGCATCTCGGACATCTGCTGGCTGCTGAGCTTGAGAATGCGCAGGTTGCAGTTGGGGCGGATGTCCGCGGCAAAGGCAGCAGTGGCAGCAGCAGAAAACACCGACCGCCAGCAGGCGGCAGAAAGGAGCGAATCGAAAAAGCATGGATCAGCCTGTATTTTATTAAACCTTTGCAAACGGCAAAGCGGCATGTGCGTGTGATAGTTGGTTCAGCCGCAAGCGCGGCATATTCTATGCCCAAATCCGCACACGGGCAACTAAAATGCCGCCCGCAGGCGCTTGGTGCGCCGCATTGTTCCGCAGGCACGTGCCTGCCGCGGCCGGCGTGCCGCGGTTGCCGCCGCGGGGCGAACTGCGTATGCTAGGGCGCGTTGGCATCCGGACTTTGCGAAGCGGATTTTGCGGGCATAAAACGGCAGATGGAAGGCAAAAATGCGAGCCTATGCTCCCCATAGGCGTATTTTTTAACGCGGCAGATGCCGTTTTAGGACGTAAAAGCCGCCAAAATGCTGATTGCCGACGCGCCCCAGAGCTTACATAACTTTACCGCATCCGAAAACCACACAGGACACACCGCATGACCCGCTACCGCATCGCCCCAGCATTCTTGCGCTGCCGATTTTCGCCCGCCTGGGCGAAGAAGTGCGCGCCGTACAGCCGCCGGCGCCGATTTGATCCATTTCGACGTGATGGACAACCATTACGTGCCCAATCTCACCTTCGGGCCGATGGTCTGCGCCGCCATCAAGCCCTACGCCAGCGTGCCGGTGGACGTGCATCTGATGGTCGAGCCGGTGGACGCGCTGATCGAAGCCTTTATCGGCGCCGGTGCCGACATCATCACCTTCCACCCCGAAGCCAGCCGCCACATCGACCGCAGTCTGGCGCTGATTAAAAACGCCGGCCGCCAAGCCGGGCTGGTGCTAATCCCGCCACGCCGCCGCAGGTGCTGGAGCATGTTTTCGACAAGCTCGACATGGTGCTGCTGATGTCGGTGAACCCCGGCTTCGGCGGCCAGGCCTTTATCCCGCATACGCTCGACAAACTGCGCCAAGTGCGCGCCATGCTCGATGCTTATCAGGCGCACAGCGCCGCCGCATCGCGCTGGAAGTGGACGGCGGCATCAAAACCGCCAACATCGCCGCCGCCGCCGCTGCCGGCGCCGATACCTTTGTCGCCGGTTCCGCCATTTTCGGCGCCGCAGACTACGCCGCCGAAATCGCCGCCATGCGCCGCGAGCTGGCGGCGGTCAACCGGCATGACCGGATAACTTTTCCCGTTTTTCAGGCTGCCTGAAAAGCCAAAAGCAGCCTGAAAGCCCATAAAGGAGCACGCCATGAACGGCCACATTCTGCTGCTGCACGGCATCCATATGCACGCTTGGACCATGCTGCCCTTTTTGCCCTACCGCTGCTGCCGCTACGCCTACAGCAGCGCCACTTTCGGCTATTACAGCGTCTGGCAGGACTACCGCCACCACTGCGATGCGCTGGCCGAGCGCACGGAAGCATTTTTCAGTCTACATCCCGACGAGCCGCTGCACTTTGTCGGCCACAGCCTGGGCGGGCTGGTGCTGCGCCATTTTGCCGCCGCGCGGCCGGATTTGGTGCGCGGCCGCATCGTTACGCTCGGCACGCCGCACCAGGGCAGCGCCACCGCCGCCGCCATCCGCGCCCGCCATGTCGGCGTGCCGCTGCTCGGGCGTGCTTATCACGACTTTGCTCGACGTGCAATCTGCCATCGCTGCCGGCAGGCATCGAGCTGGGCAGCATTGCCGGCAACCGGCCGCTGGGCATCGGCCATCTGGTCGGACTGGAAGGCGAAAACGACGGCACCGTGCTGTGCGCCGAAACCCATTGCCCGGGCATGGCCGACCACATCGTGCTGCCGGTTTCTCATACAGCGATGATTGCCGACAAAGAAGCCGCCGCCCAAACCGCCGCCTTTTTGCGCAGCGGCCGTTTCGACCATGAGCGCTTAAAACAAAAAGCAGCCTGAAAATATCCGCCCCGCCCATCCATAGTCCTTAGGAGCCGTCCATGCTCAACCGCCAAGACCCCTGATCCGCCAACTGGCCGCCGCCGAACCCGTGCTGTGGCGCAATCCGAACACCGCCCCGCCGCCCAGGCGCTCGCTGATGTCGGCCTGAGCGCCGCCGACGTGGCCGATGCCGCCGCGCAGCTGCAGCGTTTTTGCCCCTATATCCGCGCCGTGTTTCCCGCCACCGCCGCAGCCGATGGCCTGATCGAAAGCCCGCTCTACCGCACGCCCAAATTGCAGGAAGCGCTGCATCTCAAAGCGCGATTTGTGGATTAAGGCCGACAGCGAACTGCCGGTTTCCGGCTCGATCAAAGACGCGCGGCGGCATCTACGAAGTGCTGCAGCATGCCGAAGCGCTGGCGCTGCAGCACGGCCTCGCTGCGCGAGGGCGATAACTACGCCAAGCTCGACAGCGAAGAAGTGCGGCAGTTTTTCCGCCGCTACACCGTAGCCGTCGGCTCCACCGGCAATTTGGGGCTTTCCATCGGCATTATGGCCGCCAAACTCGGCTTTCAGGCTGCCGTGCACATGTCCGCCGACGCGCGCCAATGGAAAAAGACAAACTGCGCGCCAACGGCGTCAGCGTTTACGAATACGCCGGCGACTACGGCGAAGCGGTTGCCGCCGGCCGCGCCCAGGCCGAGCAAGACCCTACGCCTATTTTGTGCGATGACGAAAAGCTCGCGCCACCTGTTTTCTCGGCTACTGCCGTTGCCGGCGAACGGCTCAAAGCACAATGCGCCGAACAAGGATTGGCGCGTCGATGCCGGAAGCATCCGCTGTAGTCTCATCTCGCCCTGCGGCGTCGGCGGCGGGCCCCGGCGTGCGCTTCGGGCTGAAACTCGCCTTTTGGCGACGCCGTGCGCTGCGTGTTTGCCGAGCCGGTACAGTCGCCCCTGCATGCTCTTGGGCGTCTATACCGGCCTGCACGACGAAATCGCCGTCGGCGACATCGGCCTGAGCAACCGCACCGCCGCCGACGGACTGGCCGTCGGTCGCGCATCGGGCTTTGTCGGCCGCGCCATGCAGCGTTCCATCGACGCCTTTTACACCGTACCCGACGCCGAACTGTTCCGCCTGCTGCGCACCGTCCGCCACGGCGAAGGCCTGCGAGCTCGAACCGTCCGCCTGCGCCGCGCTCGCCGGCACGCCGTATTTCGACGACGTCGCCAACGCCACCCACCTGGCCTGGGCACCGGCGGCAGCATGGTGCCGGACGAAGTGTTTGCCGAATACCTGCAAGAGGGCGAGGCAGCCTGAAAGCAGTCAAAACCCCAAGCAGCCTGAAAACCATGCGGAAGCGGTTTTCAGGCTGCTTTTTGTCGAGATGCGTTGGGGATGGCCGGCTAATAAATGGAATAACCTTCTTTGGACTTGGTGCAGCTTAAATGGCTTTTCCATTCCGGCTGAACATCAATTTTGCAATGGCTGGACGAATCTGCGTAATCGGAAAAATAACCAATATATCTTTGATTTACGCAAAACATTTTTATATTCATATTCGCTAACCAGCGGTTTGATATGAAATTGCTATTTTTAATCATGGCATGATTAATCTTATCAAGATTTTGTGGCGAGCATGAAGGAGTCATTATTTCCCCATATCCATATCGCCATTCTGTAGCCGTTTTCTGCCATAAGAACCAATATCCCACTCTGTGCTGCCCAATTCCTGGGCAATAAATGCCACCACGGAGTTTGCGTCATGAAGTTTGGCTTTCCGATATTTTTATTTCTTCTTTATAAAAGATATTTATCCAAGCTCACGGATACCGCCCAATAAAAACATTACACCGAAGGCAAGCAGATAAGTCATGATGTTTTCTCTTTAGTAGACCTCTTGCGAAAGTATCCTGAAGATTTACAATTCCCAAATGAAATACGAAAACCTAATCCAAAAGAAGCGACAGGGAATTCAAACGGCTCACAGGTGTAACGCCCGTCCTTTTTCATGAAATGCTGCAAGTCACCACAGAAGCAGAAAGCCGGAAGGTCAAGTCGGGCAGGCCGCATACGCTCGGTTTGGCAGACCAACTGCTGCTTACCCTAAGTTATCTGCGCCATTACCATACCCAACTCGAATTGGCCGCCATCTACGGCCTTTCCGAAAGTAATGTCTGCCGCACCATCCGTAAAACCGAGGACGCCCTCATCCGTTGCAAACGCTTCTCCCTGCCAAAACACAAGAATCCGGGCGATCAAACGGTCATCATTGACGTTACCGAAAGCCCGATTGAACGTCCCAAAAAACAGCGGCAGTATTACAGCGGCAAGAAAAAGCGACACACGGTTAAAATCCAGGTCATATACGGCAGAGAAACTGAAAAAATCATCAGTATCCGGACGGGGATGGGTGCTCAGCATGACATGCGTTTAGCCAAGAGGCACCTTGCAGAGCTTTATCCCTACAAAATAGTCATTGCGGATAAGGGTTATCAAGGATTGGCTAAAACCGGATTACAGACCCGAAAAAGAAATCCAAACATCATCCGCTGAACAAACAGGATAAAGAGGCGAACAGGCGGTTAGGCAAACTCAGAACCGTCATCGAGCACATCAACAGGAAGCTGAAGATATTCAAAATCTTGTCGCTGCCTTACCGCAACAGGCGGAAACGGTTCGGGTTAAGGGCAAATCTGATTGCAGGACTGGTTAATGCGATGGGATGAATATTTTCGCAAGAGGTCTATTATCGGCTGAATAAAAGTTCAGGCTGCTATTTCAGGTAGCCTGCCCCCAAAAGCAGCCTGACCCCACCCCATAAAGGAAACCCCAAATGGCCAAAGCCCCCCAAAACCCTCTACACCTGCACCGAATGCGGCGGCACCGTGCCCAAGTGGCAGGGCAAATGCCCGCACTGCGGCGAGGTGGAACACTTTGCAAGAGGGCATCGCCGCGCCCGAGCCGAAGAACGCTCGCTTCCAATCGTGGGCGGCGGACACCACGCAAGTGCAGGAACTCTCCAAAGTTACCGCCGCCGAAGTGCCGCGCGAGCCCACCGGCATGGGCGAACTCGACCGCGTGCTCGGCGGCGGGCTGGTGGACAGTGCGGTGATTTTGTTGGGCGGCGACCCCGGCATCGGCAAATCCACGCTGCTGCTGCAAACCGGTGCCCTGATGGCGACGCAAAGTGCTGTATGTGTCGGGCGAAGAATCGGCGCAACAGGTCGCCCTGCGCGCACAGCGGCTGGGGCTGGATGCGGACGGCGTACATCTGCTGGCGGAAATCCGCTTGGAAGCAGTGCAGGCTGCTTTGAAGCGCACCAGCCCGCCGTGGTGGTCATCGACTCGATTCAAACCATGTATTCTGACCAGATTACCTCCGCGCCCGGCTCCGTGTCGCAGGTGCGCGAGTGCGCCGCTCAGTTCACGCGCATGGCCAAGCAGATGGGCATCGCCATGATTTTTGTCGGCCACGTCACCAAAGACGGCGCGATTGCCGGCCCGCGCGTGCTGGAACACATGGTGGATACCGTGCTGTATTTTTGAAGGCGACCAGCATTCCAACTACCGCATGATTCGCGCCATCAAAAACCGCTCGGCGCGGCCAACGAGCTGAAGCGTGTTCGCCATGCTGGAAAACGGCCTCAAAGGCGTGTCCAACCCCTCCGCCATCTTCCTCGCCAGCTACCGCGACGACGTGGCCGGCTCCTGCGTGCTGGTCACACAGGAAGGTAGCCGCCCGCTGCTGGTGGAAATCAAGCGCTGGTGGACGACGCGCACGGCTTCACGCCCAAGCGGCTCACCGTCGGCCTCGAACAAAACCGCTGGCTGCCATGCTCTTGGCCGTGCTCAACCGCCACGCCGGCATCGCCTGCTTCGACCAAGACGTGTTCATCAACGCGGTGGGCGGCGTGAAAATCAGCGAGCCGGCGGCGGATTTGGCAGTGATTCTGGCGATGGTGTCCAGCTTCCGCAACAAACCGCTGCCCGAAAAATGGTGGCTTTCGGCGAAGTCGGCCTGAGCGGCGAAGTGCGCCCCGTGGCACGCGGTCAGGAGCGGCTGAAAGAAGCGGAAAAACTCGGCTCAAACGCGCCATCGTGCCCAAAGCCAACCCTGCCGCGCAGCAGGAAAGAATTTGCCGGTCTGGAAATCTTCGGGGTGGAACGGCTGGACGAAAGCTGGTGCGGCTGTGCAGGGATTTGGCGGAGTAAGACAGCAAAGCGCAGCTCTCATGAGTAGTGTGTATGCGAACGCACGCACGGATTTCAGTCAGGTAGCTATCCCTGAGGCTACCTGAAAGCGCAACTTTAACAAAGTTAAAAACCGCGTGCGTGCGTTCCGCACACTACGCCAAGATTGGAAATTTCATGCGGGCTACGACGCTAGCAGAGAGAAGAAAAATATGCGAGTACGTGTCAGAAAACCAAGAAAAACAATCGTGAAATAATGCTATAAATTGTTTTTATTTTCATATTTGTAATAGGGATAATTCCTATTGTTTTATTTATATTATTTTTCTCAGTCCTAGTCGGATCAAGAGATAGTATATCATCTGAAATAACAGACATAATCATTTATTGGGGAGTAATTCTATTCTATACATACATACATATTGGGCTTATAAACTCTATAATTTCTAGAGAAATATTATTTATACAACCTGTATTGTTGGTGTATTTGATTTTATATTAGCGGCTGTTTTTCTGGTTGACTATATAGATCATAAAACAGGTGGATTGAATATTACTACTCTAAAAGAACCTGAAAAATTGCAGGTATCTTAATGCCTGAAGGAACCAAAACTAACCTTATCTAGATGGATGGGAAATAAAAATTTGTTTGTGCATGCAGATTTTCCAAAAGCCGGTTATGTGGAATAATATACCTGTAACCAGTATGTCTTGGAAAAAGATCCTCATCAGATCGTCAAAGGCTAACTATTGGAATAGAAAGAAATTTACCAAATGGTAATCATGTTGAAATAGATGGTTGGTATTGCAAACCTGATTTTATATTGTGGGATAGTGCTTTTCTCGAAGATTCACGAGAAGCACAACATTATCAATTCTATTATTGTAATTTAACTGATGGAAATGTTCTTCATATGCCGGAATGGCATAATCAAGAACTTGCTAGCTCAGGAATAGAGGTAAGGTAGAAAGAATCCATATCCGAAAAATTGGATAGTTTATTTTCATAATTTTTCTTATTCACTAGACGTATTATCTGATCAAGAAATCTAACAAGGCATGCAGAATTTAATGTGAATGATAAGACTGTCCGATCATTTTATATTGAGTTTAACTACGGTAAGAATGAAAGGATTTTGCATCCTGATTGTGCTATTGAGGCGCAATACTTATATAAAATGAGTTGGACGAATGAACAGCCAACATCCCTAACCATTAGACTGACTGCTAATGGGAGGAATAGGTTTAAACTGCCTGCAAGCTGTTTTTGGAAAGCGGGTGGTAGAGGCTACCTGAAAACTGGTAGCAATCATTTCAGGTAGCCTGCATTTCTGAAACACCCAGTACTGGCATAAACTCGATCATGATGCTTTATTATCAAGGATATTTGAGGCGCGGAATGGTTCTTCGCCTGCCTGGCGCCTATCCGCATGAGGAATATGTTGATTTGATGTTGGGTGGAGCTGCCAGATGGTGACAGAAGGTTTGGTTTTCTGGTTGCCACCGAGCCATAAGGCCGGATTGGTTTTGGTGAAACTGCCGCAAGAAGCCGAGCTGGCTGGCGCGTCAGGTATCAGCCGGGAATGGGTGGTGGATAATTGGAATCGATGGATATGTGAAACTTGCCGTGCCGAAGGGTTTATCTAATGAAAATTATCCCGTTCCCCAGCCGATAAAGGCTACCTGAAAACCTTACTTTACTTTGCCATCTACGCTATGCTCAAACATCACCCCACGCCCCGATCCTGCTGGCCTATCTACGCGTGTTCGCCATGTCGGTGGCCGCTTTTTGTGGTGTGCACCACCGAATTCATCCCCATCGCCATGCTCACCGACATCGGCAAGGGGCTTTAGCTATGTCTGCCGCCGACACGGGCATCATGCGATTACCGTGTATGCCTGGGTGGTATCGCTGGCTTCGTTGCCGCTGATGCTGCTGGTGGCCAATGCGGAGCGGCGCAGGCTGCTGCTGGCGTTGTTTGTGCGTGTTTGTGGCCGGGCATGTTCTTTCCGCCGTGGCTTGGAGCTTTCCGGTGCTCTTGGTGTCGCGCGTGCTGATTGCGCTCACCCACGCGCTGTTTTGGGCCATTACCGCCTCGCTGGTGATGCGTCTGGCACCGGCGGGCAGTGGCAGCAGGCTTTGGGCTGGATGTCGCTGGGCACTTCCATGGCCACGGTGTTGGGGTTTTGCCGCTGGGGCGGCTGGTGGGGCAGTGGCTGGGCTGGCGGTTTCACCTTCGCGCTGATTGGCGTGCTGGCCTTGGGCGTGATGGTGCTGCTGGCCAAAAATCTTGCCGCGCCTGGAGAGCAAAAACGCTGGTTCGCTCAAAAAGCCTGCCGCTATTGGCCAAACGCCCGCGCTCTGCGTGAGGATGTATGCGATGGCGGTGCTGATTGTGAGTGCGCATTTCACGGCCTATAGCTACATCGAGCCTTATGTGCTGGAAATCACCCATATGCCGCCGGATACGGCCACGGCGGTGTTGCTGGTGTTCGGCCTGTCGGGCATGGCGGCCAGCTGGCTGTATTCGCGCTTCCTGCGAAACACCCCCAACCCCACCCTGATCGGCTCGGCGGCGCTGCTGCTGGTTTCCCTGCTGCTGCTGAAGCTCTGGGCGGCGGCACGGCGATGATGTTTGCGCTCTCGCTGGTTTGGGGCATCGGCATCGGCGTGTTGGGCCGAGCATGATTGCCCATGTAATCCGCTATGCGCCGGATGCCATTGATGCGTCAATGCGATTTACTCGGGCAGTTACAACATCGGCATCGGCGGCGGCGCGCTCTTGGGCGGCATCATTTCGCGCCACTGGGGATGGGTGCGCTGGGCTGGGTGAGCGCCGCCATCGCCCACATTTCAAATTTGGCGTGGTTGCCCGACAGGGTGGCGACGTCGATTTCAAAGCCGGCTTTGTGGATGTGCAGCATCGGCAGCAGGGTTTCTACGGGGTGGTTGCCGGTGGAGAAGGGATTTGCCGTTTTGCATTTGCGAGATGGCGCTCGTCGGTGGCGACCATCAGCGCTGAATTTGCCGCCGGTGTAGGGGCTGGGCGAATTGGGTGCCGGCAAAGAGTTGGTTTTCGGGCGCGGTGTGATTGGCTTAATGAATATTCGGACGAGAAAGGCGTTGTGCTCGGCGCGGTCGGCGACAGGCTGGCGGGATAGTTCGGTCAGTGGGAAAAATTCCTGATGGTGTGTTGAAAGTGTGCAGGCAGCGCGTTTGCGCCGCGCCGCCGCCTGCGGGATGTGGGGTAGGGCGGCCGTTTTTCTAAAAAGCATCCGTATTCTTTACAAAAGTTTCTCAGGCTGCCTGAAAGGGGAAAGGCGACACTTTGGCTGTTTTAACAGCGGCAAACGGCGCTACCACAACCACGCCCATACGCGGCGGCCTCGGCGGTAAGCAGCATAAAGGTACGGCAGGCGGCGGCGGTGCTCGCTGCACTCAGGCCGACGCCCTGCGGGCGGCAGAGGCCGCGGCGGTGCGCGGCGGCAGAAACTGCTGCTTGGCACCGGTGCCAACGATGATGACTTCGGCGCCGTCGTCCAAAGCAGCCTGAAAAGACTGTTCGTTCAAATCCTGCGCCTGTTTTTCAGGCTGCCTGCAGATAAAGGATACGGTTTCGACGCTGCCCTGCGGCCGACGGCAATTACGGCGGGCAGGGGGTGGGAGATGCCGTCGATTTCGATGCTGTGTTCGCCGGCGGCGGTGATGCCGCAAGCTTTCTTCGATGTTCATAAGCGTGCTATGGAAATTGAAGATGCAAGATAGGTGGAAAATCCGGGTAGTATCGCGCGGCTTTCACAAATCAATGCGCAGTCCTTTTCCAGAGCGTTTGCCGGCGGAAGTCTAGCACACAAAGATACTTCAATTCAGGAGAGCGGTTCTGCAAAGCAATCAAGATCGGTTTGTTGGGTTTTGGGCACGGTGGGCACGGTACCGCCGAGTGCTGCAGAAAACGCGGCGGAAATCAGCCGCCGTCTCGGCCGCGAAGTGCGGCTGGCGATGGTGTCTTCGCGCGATGCAGCCAAAGCCCGCAGCGTGTGCCCCCGATGCGCGGTATGTAGCCGATCCGTTTGAACTGGTGCGCCATCCGGATGTGGATATTGTAGTCGAACTGTTCGGCGGCACCCAGATTGCCAAGGATTTGGTGCTCGAAGCGGTGGAAAACGGCAAGCATGTGGTTACCGCCAACAAAAACTGCTCGCCGAATACGGCAACGAAATCTTTGCGCTGGCCGGCCCGCAAAAAGCGTGATGGTGCAGTTTGAAGCGGCGGTGGCCGGCGGCATCCCGATTATCAAAAGCGCTGCGCGAAGGGATGTCGGCCAACCGAATCAAGTCGATTATGGGGCATCATCAACGGTACCAGCAATTTCATTCTCGCAGCGAGATGCGCGAGAAAAGGCAGCCCGTTTGCCCAAGTGCTCAAACAGGCGCAGGAATTGGGCTATGCCGAAGCCGATCCCACTTTCGATATCGAAGGCCATGATGCCGGCCACAAAATCACCATTATGTCGGCGCTGGCTTTCGGCACGCCGGTGAATTTCGGCGCCTGCTATCTGGAAGGCATCAGCAAACTCGATGCCCGTGACATCCGCTATGCCGAAGAGCTGGGCTACCGCGTCAAACTCTTGGGCATCACCCGCCTGAGCGAAAAAGGCGTCGAGCTGCGCGTGCATCCGACCCTGCTGCCTGAATGCCGTCTGCTGGCCAATGTAAACGGCGTGATGAACGCCGTGCGCGTGAATGCCGATATGGTTGGCGAAACCCTGCATTACGGCGTTGGCGCCGGCGCCGCTGCCCACTGCCAGCGCCGTGGTGGCCGATATTATCGACATCAGCCGCCTGCTCTCGGCCGACAGCGGCCACCGCGTGCCCTATCTCGCCTTCCAGCCCGGGCCGCCTGCGGGAAAGTGCACTTCCTGTCGATGGACGAAATCACCAGCAGCTACTAACTGCGCGTTCAGGCTGCCGACAAAGCCGGCGTGCTCGGCGGTATCGCCAATATCCTGGCCGACGAAGGCATCTCCATTGAAGCCCTGATCCAAGGTGCTCGACAACACCAGGCCGAAATCGTGATTCTCACCCACAGCACCGTTGGAGCAAAACATCCGCCGGGCCATCGCGCGCATCGAAGCCGAAGCCAGCGTGTCCGCCCCGTGGTCATGATCCGCATGGAAAGCCTGAATGACTGATCTGACAAAACAAACCGCTAGCGGACGACAGCGGCCTGAAAAACTCGGTAGCTGAAGCGCGAAGACGCGGACAAAGCAGCCTGAAAAAGCGAAAACCGCCGCGCCGCCGCTAGACGAAGCCGCGCTATTGCGGGCGAAAAAGCGCCACACCATGATTATCTGGCTGCGGATTACCGCCCTGCTGTTTGCCGGTTTTTCCTGCTCAGCCAATGCGGCATGAGCAAGCCCGCGCGCAAAACGCCATTGTGAAAGCTGCATCCAGCACGTTCCCAGCCATCCCAAATGGCAGGCCGATCTGCAGGCACGCCAGCCTGAAAGACGATTCCGGGCGCTGGCGCAGCAATACCGTGTGTGCATGCGCGCGCCGCTGGACAAAACTCAGCAGTGAACAGATCCAGTCTTTCCCCAAACTCAACCCGCAGCAGCAGCTCGATTTGCTTGGCGGCGAAAAAGAGTGGAACCGCCGCGACCAACAATGCCTGGACGGCCTGCGCCCGTAAATCCGGCCGTCTTTCCTTTCAGGCAGCCTGAAAGCCGTTTTGCCGTTTTTCAGGCTGCCCCAGCCCAAACAAGGGAAAACCATGTCCATCAAATCCGACAAATGGATACGCCGCATGAGCGAGAGTTTCGCGCATGATCGAACCCTTCGAGCCGCGCCAAATCAAAGAAGCCGACGGCAAAAATCATCTCCTACGGCACATCCAGCTACGGCTACGACATCCGCTGCGCCAACGAATTCAAAATCTTCACCAATATCAACAGCACCATCGTCGATCCGAAAAACTTCGACCCGAAAAACTTCGTAACCGTCGAAGACGACTGCTGCATCATCCCGCCCAACTCGTTTGCCCTGGCGCGCACCGTGGAATATTTCCGCATCCCGCGCAACGTGCTCACCGTGTGCCTGGGGCAAATCCACCTACGCCCGCTGCGGGATTATTGTGAACGTCACGCCGTTTTGAGCCCGAATGGGGAAGGCTACGTTACCCTGGGTTTTTCCAACACCACGCCGCTGCCCGCCAAAAATCTACGCCGGCGAAGGCGTGGCGCAGGTGCTGTTTTTCGAGAGCGACGAAGTCTGCGAAACGTCCTATAAAGACCGCAACGGCAAATACATGGGAGCAACCGGCGTTACCCTGCCCAAAACCTGATGCCGTTTTTTGTCCGCCTGCCTGCCCGTCGTTACGATGCGGCGGGTTTCTGCCGTTCAGGCGCCTGAAAGCGAGTTTACGAGTTTCTGCAGCTAAAACCGCCGCCGATAGGCAAAGCACCCATGAAACCCGCCCCCTGACGCCTTTTTCCCGCCTGATTAAAGCGCTGTGCATTCTGCCCAACGTCGGCCCCAAAACCGCGCAGCGCATGGCCTACACCCGCTGCTGCAGCAAAACCGCGCCAGGCCAAGAGCTGGCGCAGGGCGCCTCGATCTGGCGCTCAAGCAGGTCAATAACTGCACCAGCTGCAATACTTTTTGCGAAGGCGAGTTGGCCATATCTGCGCCGATGAAAAACGCGACCCGCGCCGCCTGATGATCGTCCACATGCCCGCCGACGTGGCCGGCATGGCCGCCGCCGCGCTGCCGACGGTCTGTATTTCCTGTGCTGATGGGGCAGGTCAGCCCCGCGCAGGATATGGTTGAAAAGCGATTGCGCTGGATACTAATCGCCCGCGTTGCCGATTCGCCGGTGGAGGAAATCATCATCGCCATCGTCCTTTACCGCCGAGGGCGACGCCACCGCCTATTGCTGGCCGAGTTGTTTAAAGACCAGCCCTGCAAAGTCAGCCGCCTTGCCCGCGGCATGCCGCTGAGCGGCTGAGCTTGAAATACGTTGATGCCGGCACGCTGGCGCAGGCGGTGTACCGCCGCAGCCTAATTCAGGACAACTGAAGCGGCGCGGATGTTTTTCAGGCTCTCCGATCAATGGCAGCCTGAAGAAAAAGGATTAGTTATCGGCAAAGCAGCCTGAAAGCCGGGAAAGCGGTTTTCAGGCTGCTGTGTTTCGCCGGCCGGTGCTGGCGGGCCGACGGGTGCAGACGCTCGGACAAAAGACCGGTCTTAAATTTTGCTTCGCACCGCTTGAAACAGGCAGCCTGAAAACGTTTGCGTTTTCAGGCTGCCTGTGCTGTCAGGTTTAGCCGACGATTTCTACCGGGCCGTGGTCGTCGCAATGGTCGCCGTGCTGGTGGTGCAGACGGCCGTTGACGATGTAGTCCACATGGTCGCCGTGCGGTACGGCTTCGTGGCCGCAGCCTTCGCCGTGGACGTGGCCGGCGCAGGTATCGACCGGATGGCAGCCGTCGGGATTGGTGGCGTTTACTTCGAGGCTGCGCTCGTCGCTGGTGGCCTTCGTGGGCGTGGTGCAGGTGGCCGTCGTGCAGGTAGTCGATATGGTCGCCGTGTTTTGATGGCGGTGTGGCCGCAGCCTTCGCCGTGAACATGGGGATGGTTGGCGCATGGGTATGGTGGCTCATGGTGTTTTTCTCCTTTGTGTCGGTTGCCTGGGACGCCCATCATAGCAGTACGCAGCGAAACTGCAAGTAATCTGTTGATTTTAAAATTATTTTGTTTTGATATAGTGTAAACGCTTGCGCTATAGAGTAACGGCGGCGGATGCCTGCCCGCCGCCGTACCGTCCGGCGTCAGCCTTTGGCTTCGGACTTGGCGACGCGGCGCCAGTGGTGCAGCAGCGGTTCGGTGTAGCCGTTGGTTTGCTCGCCGCCTTTGAAAATCAGGTCGCAGGCAGCCTGAAAGGCGGGGGAAAGCTCGAAGCGGCCGACCATCGGCACATGGCGCGGGATCGTGTTGGTTTTGGCTGTCCACCACCGCGGCCATGCGCTCGAGGCTGGCGCGCACTTCGTCGCGGCTGACGATGCCGTGCAGCAGCCAGTTGGCGATGTGCTGGCTGGAAATGCGCAGGGTGGCGCGGTCTTCCATCAGGCCAATGTTGTGGATGTCCGGCACTTTCGAGCAGCCGATGCCCTGTTCGACCCAGCGCACCACATAGCCGAGGATGCCCTGGCAGTTGTTGTCCAACTCCTGGCGCTTGTCTTCGGCGCTCCAAGCGGTGTCGGCGGCCAGCGGAATGGTGAGCAGATCGGCTTTCAGGCTGCCTGCATCGTGGCGGGGCAGCTTTTGCTGTACGTCAAACATTGGTCTAGTGTGGTGGATGGCGTGCAGAGTGGCGGCGGTGGGCGAGGCACCAGGCGGTGGTGGCACCGGCTTTGGGATGCCGCTTTCCGCCAGCATTTTCGCCATCAAATCAGGCATCGCCCACATGCTTTAGCCGATTTGCGCTTTGTGCGCCAAAACCGCAGGCCAGGCCGGTTTGCACGTTGCTGGCTTCGTAGGCTTTGATCACGCGCTGTTTTTCATGTCGTTTTTGCGGATCATCGCGCCGGCGTGCATGGAGTGTGGATTTCGTCGCCGGTGCGGTCGAGAAAAGCCGGTGTTGATAAACACCACGCCGTTTGGCGGCGGCGATGCAGCGGCCAGATTGAGCGAGGTGCGGCGCTCGTCGTAATCCCCATTTTTCAGGTATCGGCCGGCAGGCCGGTGAGTTTTCTCGACGGCGGCAAACAGCCGCTCAGCAAAGGCACTTCTTCGGCGCCGTGCATTTTGCGGTTTGACGATATAAAGCCGAACCGCTGCGGGCTGTTTTATTGCTGTCGCGGGCAAAATCGAAGGGCGATCAGCGCGGTCATCATCACGCAGTCGAGTATGCTCGGGGATTTCCTTGCCGTCGGCATCGAGCACGGCGAAGTGGTCATCAGGTGGCCGACGTTGCGGGTGATAAACAGCAAAGGCGAGCGGCCGGGCAGGCTGAAACGGCTGCCATCGGGCGCGGTGTATTCGCGGTCGGGATTCAGACGGCGGGTAAAAGGTTTTGCCGTTTTTCTCGACTCTTCGCTGAGCGTGCCGCGCATCAGGCCGAGCCAGTTGCGGTACACCAGCGCTTTGTCTTCGCCGTCCACAGCGGCCACCGAGTCTTCGCAGTCCATAATGGTAATGAGCGCGGCTTCGAGCACGATGTCTTTGATGCCGGCCGCGTCTTGGCCGCCGATGGGCGAGGCGGGGTCGATCAGAATGTCGATGTGCAGGCCGTTGTGCGAAACAGCAGCGAAGCAGGGGCATCGGCGCTGCCGTTGTAGCCGACAAAACTTTCAGGCTGCTTGAGCGTGGTTTCGCTGCCGTCGGCCAAACTCACTTTCAGGCTGCCTGAATCCAAATGGTAGCGCACGGCATCGCTGTGGCTGCCGGCCGCAAGCGGCAGGCTTTCGTCGAGAAAGCGGCGGGCAAAGGCGATTACCGCGCGGCCGCGGTCGGGATTGTAGGCGCCGCCGGCCGCCGGCACGCCGGGCTGGTTGATGGCGTCGGTGCCGTAGAGGCGCGTCGTACAGGCTGCCCAGCGCGCATTGGCGGCGTTTAAGGCGTAGCGGGCATTGTTGATCGGCACCACCAGCTGCGGCCCGGCCTGCTCGGCCAGCTCGCGATCGACATTGGCGGTTTCGATGTTAAAGGGCGCCGGCTCGTCGGCCAGATAGCCGATTTCGCGCAGGAAAGCCTGGTAGGCAGCAGGATCGAAGTTCGGATGGCTGCGGTGCCAGCCGTCGATGGCAGCCTGAAGACGGTCGCGCTCGGCCAACAGGGCACGATTTTGCGGCGTAAAACTCTGCCAAAAGCGCGGCAAAACCCGGCCAAAAGGCGGCAGAGTCAAGTTTCGATGCGCGGGCAGGATTTTCGTCTTCAATCAGGCGGTAGAGATGCTTGTCGATCTGCAGACCGGCGGCGGCGATGTATTGGTAAGGCATGGGGTTTCTCAAGTTTGTTTTTCTGATGTGCCGATTACAGGCGGTTACAACCTTATCATTTGTGTAAATTCTGTTCAAAGAGATTTGCGCCAAAGTCAGGGCCGGCGAACGCTAGCGCGGGCAAACGCCTGCCGCCGCCGGATTGGAGCGCTTTCGGGCAGCCTGAAAAACACGCGCCGGAATAATATCCGGCGCGTGTTGGCTTGTGAGCGGCTTAACGCAGTTTGCCGCCCACGCGCTGCCGCGGCCGCCACCACTCCGGCAACCAGCGGGTTCCGACGGCTTCGTCCGGTGAGTGTGTTTTCCATGTCCCTGCAGAGTACTTTCACCGCCATGCTCTTCATGCCTTCAGGCAGGCCGGTACCGCGATAGACGTCAAACAGCTGTGATTTCCTGCACCGAGGGCTGGAAACGGTTTTCAGGCTGCTTTCGAGTTCGGCGTAGGACACGTTCTCGGGCAGTACAAAGGCCAAAATCGCGGCGCACGGCTTGGAATTTGGATACCGGCTGATAGCGGGTTTTTGTCGCGCCGCAAATACGGCAGCCATGTCGATTTCAAACACCAGCGGCGCTTGCGGCAGGTCGTATTTTGCAACCATTTTGGGTGCAGCTCGCCGACAAAAACCAATCACGCGGCCGTCTGAAACGATTTCGGCGGCGCGGCCGGGGTGCAGCGCGGGATGCTCGGTTTTGACAAACTCGATTTTGCTGTTTTTCAACAGGTTTTCTACGTCGTCCTTAATGTCGTAAAAATCGGCGTTGCGCGTTTTTTCGCCCCATTGCTCGGGCATGGCTGCGCCGTACCACAGGCCGCCGATGCGTTCGTTTTGCGCGAAACTGCCGTCGGCGTTTTTGTAAACACGCGGGCGATTTCAAAAATGCGCACGCGGTTTTGCTTGCGGTTTACAGTTATTTTTGCAGGATTTCCACGCAGGCCGCCGATAAGCGTCGAGCGCATCACGGCGTAGCGCCGCCAGCGGGTTTTCGCAGGCGGATTGGGTTGTCGTTGGCGGCAAATCGGTTTCCCACGCCTCATCGACAAAGGCGTAGCTGACCACTTCGCGGTAGCCGCGCGCGGCCATTTCGTTGTACACGGCAAAGCGCGGGCGGCGGGTTTCGGGCAGCGGCAGCATTTTCAGGCTGCCTGAAGTGGCGTCGTCGGGGATGTTTTTCGTAGCCGTACACGCGGCCGATTTCTTCGATTAAATCGGCTTCGATTTCGATGTCGAAACGGAGCTCGGTGAGGCCGTCTGAAAAGCCGTCGGCAGTTTTTCAGGCTGCAAACCGAGCGTGCTGCAAAATGGTTTCGACCTGTTCGGCGGCGATGTCCACGCCCACTTGCTGGCCACGCGGCTCAAGCGCTACGCCTACGCGTTTTCAGACGGCAATACGCCCAGCGCTTCGACCATCCGCCCGCCCGGCCGCCGCAGATTTGCAACACCAATTCGGTGGCGCGTTCGATCGCATCGGCCTGCAAACGGTGGTCCACGCACGCTCGAAGCGGAACGAAGAATCCGAGCCGAAGCCGTATTGGCGCGATTTGCCCGCAATCACAGCCGGGCGCAAACCACGCCGCTTCCAGCGCGATATTACGCGTGCCGTCTGAAACCGCTGGCCGCCGCCACCCATCAGGCCTGCCCGCAATGCTCAACGCGCCTTTTTCATCGGCGATGACCAGCGTGTTGTCAGCTAACGAGACGGTTTTTCTCGTTCAAAGCATTCCAGCACTTCGCCGTTTTCACGCGCGCGGCGCGCAATACATGCTGCCTGAAAGTCTTGTCGGCATCGAAAACGATGCATCGGCTGGCCGATTTCCAGCATCACATACTTTGCCGATGTCCACCAGCGCGGAAATGCTGCGGATACCGCTGCGCTCCAAACGCTGCTTCATCCAATCCGGCGTAGCGGCGCGCGCGTTCACGTTTTCAATCACGCGGCTGATAAAGCGGCCGCAATCGGCAGGCGCATCAATCTGCACGGGCTGTTTGCGGCTGCCCGTGATGGGCGCGGCATGGATTGCAGGCTGCTTGAACATACAACCTGTCGGCGCAGACACTTCGCGCAATGCCTTTGATGCTCAGGCAGTCGGCACGGTTTCGGCGTGATTTTCAGCGTGAATACCGTGTCGTCCAAATCCAGATATTCGCGGATGTTTGCGCCGACGGGAGCGTCTTGCGGCAGAATGTGCAAGCCGTTCACACCGTCGTCGAGGGCAGACCAAGTTCAGTCAGTGGAACACAACATCCATTCGACACCACCGCGCATCTTGGTCGGCTTGATTTTGAAATTGCCCGGCAACACCGCGCCCGGCAGCGAACACGGCACTTTGATGCCCGCCTTCACATTCGGCGCACCGCACACACTCTGTACGCAATTCACCCGTACCCGCATCAACTTGGGTAACGTTCAAACGATCGGCATCAGGATGTTTTTCAACAGATTTCACTTCAGCAATCACCACACCCGTAAACGCAGGCGCGGCAGTCTCGGCTTCTTCCACTTCCAAGCCGGACATGGTTAACAGATGTTCCAGCTTATCGGCGGAAAGTTCGGTATCGGCTTGGGTTTTTCAGCCGCAGTAGGAGAATTGCATGTTTATCTTCTTTTTAATCTAGGGTAAATCTGAGGGTGTTATTTTTCATATGCAAAATCCTTTCTTTTGAATTTCCATAAAAGTTTGGTTTCGACTATCGGCATCGCTCACAACTGCATCAAAATCCAAAAAAGCTAATTCCGATTCAATATTTTCATAATATCTATACCAAATTTTCCCTTGAGTTGAGAACTTCATCTTAAAATCCTGAGGACTCTAAAGATTCCTCTAATTCAGAATCAAAATCTACCAAAGCATATAACCATACTCGTTGAATATTTTCACATACAGATTTTAATTGTTTAATACTTTGTTAGTTCTGTTACTGCTTTTGTTTTTCCTCTAATCGAACTCCCAATCTCTTAAATTCAAAACAAACTAAGTCTACCTTATCAGACTCATTCTGAAAGAGTATTAGACATTAAGTAATCTGGTCTATCTTTTTGAGTTTGTAGACTCTTTAAATATTTTATTAAACTCTACCGTGATATCTTGCAATGTTTTTATCACTGGCTGCCTGAATATAAGTCATAAATCTATCATCCAGTATCCAAGCGTTATTTTTGAATATCATTACTATTTACATCACTCTACAGTCTCTTGTATATATTTTTCCCATAGGGCTGATTATATATATGAATAATTTTCCTATCTTCTTTCTTTATATTTTGCAATTGTTTTAATTTGCAATTGCCTAAACAAAATATACTCGGCTAAATTCTTAGCAGATAATTCCAACGCTTTCTACTAATCATGTTCATCTAAAGTATTTTTCTCAGTATTTCTCTTTGATCCTTAAAAATTTATCTTGTGCATCTTTAATAACATCTCTATTAGATTTGAATCCAATCTCCTCTGAATCAATATAACCAATCAAATGAGGGAATCGATCTATCAAAAATTTTCTTCTATCCTCAATAATATTTTGATATTCAGGAAAATTCTTCTCAAGTATATCTTTCACATATCTTCGAAATATTGCTTTTACCCTTCTAAATTCCTCTGGTTTCAATGTTAACTCTTGTCTCGTAGGGTCAATACAACCTTCAAAATGCTTTGACACTAAAAAGAATGTAGCCTCAAATTAGGGATATAATTCGAGCTTATCAACAATATCCACCTGCACGATTATCAATAGCAAAGATGTAATTAATGAAAGAAACATTATCCTCTTCTTCATGCATTTTTAAAAAAATAATATAATTTTTGTCTTAGGTTCTTTTTAACAGATCATACGATGAATTATCTATAACTAACTCTGATGTATCTATCTCAACACATTCAAAACTAGGAATATCCTGCATATTAATCGATGAATTTAGTTCTTCATCGTTTATTTTAATCTTATATTAATCTGAAAATTCTCATTATCTTGTTTTAATTGAGACAAACAAGGAAGAAACTCAGCAAAATACCTGCCTCTTATATAATCTGCTCTTAAATAATCATACTTCGCTATTTTCTTAAGCTTCCCAGAAAATGATAATTTTGTCCCTTGCAAAACCACCTTCGTTACATAGACTTAAATTATTATTCTCTAAAATTAAAAATTAAAGTGAAAAATAACGTTTTTAAAATTCATTTCCCTCTATGAACGGCATTGCTATCTACATTTTTAAAAATAAATCAGATAAACTAATCTACCTTGCCCTTTTATGAGCATTATCCTTAGCATCCATTAACTCAGAAAATCTACGATATTGATCTTCATTCAAAGCTCGATCCATTATCAGAAATAATAAAATTTTTAAATTCACTATTTTTCAAATTCAATTTCTATATCAATTTTCGTAGCTTTAGCATCAAGAGCGTTGGCTATCGCTTCAAAATAAACCATCTCAAACCGAGACTCTGGAAAAAGCCTTGAGCAGCAACTTTTTAAATTGATATCCATATAACACCCTGTCTATTTTATAAAAATTTATTTGAATTGCTTTAAAAAGTTCAAATCGTTATCAAAAACAGTCTCAAATCGTTCACGTTGTAACGCAACATGGCGAAACGGTCGAGGCCGATGCCGAAAGGCGAAACCGGTGTATTTTTCCGGGGATCGATATTCACGTTTTTCAACACGTTAGGATGCACCATGCCACAACCGCCAACTTCCAGCCATTTGCCGTTTTCGCCCATAATGTCGATTTCGGCGGACGGTTCAGTGAACGGGAAGAAAGACGGACGGAAACGTACTTGCAAATCATCGCGTTCGAAAAAGCGGCGGATGAAAATCGGTGAACACGGCTTTTCAAATCGGCGAAAGTTACGCCTTCTTCTACCCATAAGCCTTCAGCTTGCTGGAATATGGGCGAGTGCGTAGCATCGCTGTCCACGCGATAGACACGGCCGGGGGCGATAATGCGGATGGGCGGCTCTTTTTATCGAGCATATAGCGGATTTGAATCGGTGAAGTGTGCGTACGTAAAAACATCGCCGTTTTCAACGTAGAACGTATCCTGCATGGCGCGGGCCGGGTGATTTGCGGGGATATTTCAGGGGCTTGGAAGTTGTGAAAATCGTCTTCGATTTCCGGGCCGTCCGCCACTTCAAAGCCCATACCGTGAAAGAGTTCTACCACGCGCTGCAAGGTCAGGGTTACGGGATGCAGACCGCCATTTTTCCCTGCGCACGTCCGGGCAGGGTAATATCGAGTGCTTCGGCGGCAAGCTGGGCTTACGAGTTTGGCTTCAGCCAGCTCGGCGCGTTTGGCATCGTAGGGCGGCTTGGAAACGTTGCTTGCATTCGTTGATGAACGCGCCGACGGTTTTTTTCTCTTCGGGCGGCAGGCTGCCGAGCTGTTTCAACAGGGCGTTGAGTTCACCGGTTTTGCCGAGTATTGGGCTTTGACAAGTTCAAGCGTCTCGCTGGTCGGCAGCCGCTTCAATGGCGGCGATGCCGGCGGCGGTGATTTGGTCGGGTTGGGACATAATGGAAACTTTGGCGGACGACGGTTTGGAAAAAGCGCATTTTAACCGAATTTAACGGCGCGTTGTTTTTCCGGGCTGCCGCGGCTTCTCCAGGCAGCCTGAAAAGCGAGCGGGCGGTAAAACCCTTTCAGCCGGTGCTTTCAGGCTGCAGCCAGATAGCGCTGAGCATGCGCCCGGTTTGGCCGTCGCGGCGGTAGGAAAAGAAGTGTTCGCGCTCCAGCACCGTGCAGTGTTTGCCGCCGTAAATGCGGCTGACGCCGGTGCGGCGCAACACCAGTTTGGCCAGCGCAGATGTCGGCCAGATATTTGCCGCCGCCGATGGCGTGAAAGGCCCGTTTCGGCGGCGCTTAAAATTGCGGCAGAAGGCTTCGCGCACGTCTTCGCCCACTCAAAGGCTTCGGGGCCGATGGCGGGGCCGAGCCAGGCTATGATTTCCAGCGGCGGCACGCCCAGCGGCGTCGATGGTGTTTTCCAGCACGCCGCCGGCCAGCCCGCGCCAGCCGGCGCATGGGCGGCGCTGCACAACGGTGCCGGCGTGGTCGCAAAACAGCACCGGCGAGGCGGTCGGCGGTCATACCGCGCAGGCGGCTTCGCTGTTGTCGAACGAAGCATCGGCATCGGCCGGCGTTTTCAGGCTGCTTGCGGCGGCACTGCCGCTGTATGCCGTGAACTTGGTTGAGATAGGCCACCGGCAGCGCAATTTGCGCCTGCACCAGCGCGCGCGGTTGGCAGCCACGGCAGCGGGATCGTCGCCAACGTGGGTGCCGACATTCAGGCTGTCATACGCGCCTTTGCTGTGGCCGCCGCGGCGGGTGGTGATCAGGGTGCGGACATTGGCGGGCGCCGGCCAGTCGGCGGCAAAGAAACTGCCGTCCAGCGCGGGCAGCGACAGGGCTTGGTCGAAATTGCGGGTGGGCGGAATCAGCGGCGGGAGATTGGGGCGGATGTTTTCAGGCTGCTTTTTCGGTTTAAGCGGAAAAAGTATGTTCGGCGGCGGGGAAACTGCCGTCTTTTACCGCGCGCACATAAGCTTCGACGGCAGCCTGAACGCTGCTTTGGCCGTCCATAAAGTTTTTGACGAAGCGGGCGGTTTTGCCCGGGTAGATCGCCGAGCATATCGTGCATTACCAGCACCTGGCCGTCGCAGCCGACGCCGGCGCCGGATGCCGATGGTGGGCGCGGCGACGGCTTGGCGTGACGCGGCTGCCGAGTTCGGCGGGTACGGCTTCCATCAGAATCATGGCGGCGCCGGCCGCGTCGTGGGCGCGGGCGTCGGCCAGCAGGCGGGCGGCGGCATCGTCGCTCTTGCCCTGCACTTTGTAGCCGCCCAGTGCGTGTACCGACTGCGGGGTCAGGCCGATGTGGGCGCAGACCGGGATGCCGCGCTGCTGCAAAAAGGCGGTGGTATCGGCCATAAAGGCGCCGCCTTCGAGTTTGACGACGTGGGCGCCTGCCTGCATCAGCTCGGCGGCGGCGGCAAAAGCCTGTTCGCGGCTTTGCTGGTAGGCGCCGAAAGGCAGGTCGGCGACGATCATGGCGTTGCTGTTGCCACGGGCGACGGCGGCGGTGTGGTAGCACATCTCGGCCAGGGTAACGGGCAGGGTGGAATCACGCCCCTGCACGGTCATGCTCAACGAGTCGCCCACCAGCAGGGGCATCGACGCCGGCGCGGTTCATCAGCGCGGCGAAGCTGGCTTCGTAGCAGGTGAGCATGGCGATTTTTCTGCCCTTTCGGCTTTCATTTTCTGCAGGGTGCACGGTAATCATGGGCGGATTCCCTTCATTATTTGTGGCGGAGCGTTTCAGGCTGCCTGAAAACGCAGTTTTTGTCGTTGTGCGGGTTGGCGGCTTTGATGTCGGCGAGCATGCGGGGAAATCGAGACGGTATTGCTCCTGCAGCGCGGCGGCGCGGCGCTTGAGGTGTCGAGCGCGGTTTCCGCTCGCCCTTGAGGCCAGCACCGCCACATTGCCGTGGCTCTCGGCGGGCACGGCAATCGGCGGCCGCCGAAGCTGCCGGGCGAGGCGCTCAAAACAGCCCGTAGCGCTTATCGCCGCTCCACCAGTTGGCGGCGAACACGCCGTTGGCGGAGAGGGCGCCGGAAGCAGTCTTGGAAAAATCTTCGCCGACCAAGTCGTCGATAATCTGCTCGCCGTCAAAGCCGTCCACCAGCAGCACGTCGGTGCCGCCGTTAAGGGTTTTTGACGTATTCGGCGCCGTCGGCTTCGAGAATCTCGAATTTTTCGCCTTCAAACGGCAGCTCAAACAGCATGCGGGCAATTTGGATGACCTGCGGGTTGATTTCGACGGCGGTTTGCGCGGTATCGAGCAAAAAGGCGTCGATCCAGCGGGCGAACGAGCCGCCGCCCAGCCCGATGTGGGTAATGTGGCGCGGCGTCGGCACAAACATCAGCCAGGCCATCATCGCGCGGCTGTAGGAAAGCACCAGCTCGCTGGGGTCGTCGAGATTCATCGAGCTTTGCACGGTGGGCGAATCCAGATGCAGCGAGCGGATATTGCCGCTTTCGGAAATGCCGGCTTCAGGCAGCACGCGGCGGATGCGGCGGCGTTGGTGGGGATGGGTCATGCGCTATCTTTGCTGGGGTTTTTCAGGCTGCTTGGGCGTTTATGCTTTCAGGCAGCCTGAAAACGGTTTGCGTGTTTGGTGCGCGGTGCGCACCCCCCAGGGGAGGCAGCCTGAAAAACGGGGCGGTGGTTTCAGGCTGCTTGAGCGCTTTGTACTTTTCAGGCAGCCTGAAAACGGTTTGGGCATTCAAACGGCCTTTCAGGCTGCCTTATTCTTCCGCCCACGGATCGGCTTTGCGGCGGCGTTTGAGCAGGATGCGCACGGCGCCGTCGTTGCCCGGGCGCGGTTCGGCGTAGGCCAGCACTTCGGGGTGGCGCATCAGCCAGGTGCGCACCAGCGTTTTGAGCACCGGCACATAGCCGCGAGAGCCGGAGCCCGCTGCCGTGGATGACTTCGCCGCACACGCCGCGCGCCCGCCAAAGGCGATAAATTCGCTGAGCACCCGCTGCGCTTCGTCCTGGGTGTAGCCGTGCAGATCAACGTCGGCCACCACCGGCCAATGGCCGGACTGCAGGCGCTCGATGTCGCGGCTGCCTGGGCCGTTTTTGCTGAACACCGGCGGCACGTCTGCGTTCAGACTGGAGCCGACGTAAAACACGTCGGTTTCTTCCACTCCGGCCGCTCGCGGCGCGGTTTGATGGCTGTGGCGGCGCGGTTTGGACGCGGCGGCCGCTGCTTTTAAGCGGGGTTACGCCGGCCATCCGCTGCAGCAAAATCAACTCTTCGACGACGGCGCGCGCAGCTCGCGTTCGCGCTCCTGGCGCGCTTGCGCTCTCGCTGCGCGCTCTGCTGGTGCAGGTTTTTCAGGCTGTCGTGGAAACCATGGCTGCTCCGGTTGCGGCAAAGGTTTCTCAGGCTGCTCACCAGCAGCACGCCGCGCTTTTCGATGTGCGGGGTAAACGGAAAACTGGTCGAAAAGGGCGGCGGCGGCACGTTGTGGCTGGCGCTCAGACGCTCGAGATTGGCGCGCAGGGTTTCGGGATTGCAGGAAACATAAATCACGCGCTCAAACTGCGCTGCCAGCGCCAGCGTGGCTTCGTCCGCGCGGCGCGCGGCGGATCGACAAACAGGTGGAAAAAGCGGTAGTCGGCTCAAAATCAACGCCTTTTTCCATCAACCGGCGGAACCGGCGGCTGCCGGCAAAGCGCTTCGGCAAACTCTTCGGCCGACAGGCGGGCAACGGCGATGTTGTCGGCGCCGTTGGCTGCGATATTCCATTGCGCCGCCGCTACTGAGGTTTTCGACAGCTCGGTGGCCAGCGCGCGGCGGAAAATAGTGCGCCAGCGGCAGGGTGAAATTGCCGTTGCCGCAGTATAGTTCGAGCAGATCGCCATCCGCGCCCGATGCTTGGCTGCAGGCCCAGGCGAGCATTTTTCGCACACGCGGGCATTGGGCTGCGAAGGCGCCTTCGTATTGGCGGTGAGCGGAACCCGCTGCCCATCACGTCCAGTTTTTCGGTAACAAAGTCTTGCGACAGCACGATTTTTCTGTCCGCGGCTGCGCCCGATCAGCGACACGCCCAGTTCACGCTGCAAATTCGGCGGCGCGGCGCCATTCGTCGTCGAGTTTTTGTGGTAAATCAGCGTGAGCAGCACTTCACCGTGGAGGCGGATAGAAATTGCATTGGTACAGGCGGTTTTTCAGTACCGGCACGAGCAGAAACCGCCGCCAGCAGCCGCGGCATCAGCGCGTTAATCGCCAGCGAAGCGGCTTCAAACCGCTCGATCCAGCAGCAGCGACTCGCGCCCGCCCTTGCCGCCCGGGCGGAACATGGCGTAATGCAACTTTTCGCCTTCGTGCCAAATGCGAAATTCCGCGCGCATGCGGTATAATGGGCGGTGGGCGAGTCGAACACTTCAAGCGGCGGCGCGCCCAGAGGCGAGAGCAGCGCTGTGAGGCGTGCGGTTTTTTCGGCAAGCTGGGCGGCGTAAGCGAATCAGACATGGCGGGTGGGTGGGAGAAAAAGACGCGCATTATATAGGAAGCGGGGCGGCGGCGGGCGGCAAAGGCAGCCTGAAAAGGCGGTTGGCTGCGGTGTGCGCTGCAAATCTGGGTAAACGCCGCATGCTTTGGCGGTGTTGGTTTTGCTGCGTGTAAAGGCCGCCCGAAGGCAGCCTGAAAACCGTGGCGTTTTACATGCGCTCGATCATCGCTTTTGCCGAAGGCCGAGCAGGAGATTTTCGCTGGCGCCGTCCATCAGGCGTGGGCGAAATCGTAGGTAACCTGTTTGTCGCCGATGGCTTTTTCCATCGCGCTGATCACGAGGTCGGCAGCTTCTTTCCAGCCCAGGTGGCGCAGCATCATTTCTGCCGACAGAATCAGCGAACCGGGGTTGACTTTATCCCGGCTGGCGTATTTGGGTGCGGTGCCGTGGGTGGCTTTCGAAGATGGCGTATTGGTCGGAAAATATGGCGCGGGGCGATGCCGATGCCGCCGACTGTGCGCAGCGCGTCGGAGAGGATAGTCGCCGTTGAGGTTCAGGGTATGCGATGACGCTGTATTCGGCGGGACGCAGGATTTGCTGCAGGGGCATCGGCAATGGCGTCTTTGATGATGATTTCTTTGCCGGTTTTCGCTTTTAAACGAGCACCGGGCCGCCGTCGATGGCTGCGCGCCGAATTCTTTTTGCGCCAGCTCGTAGCAGTCGCGGAAACCACCCTCGGTGAACTTCATGATGTTGCCTTTGTGTACGAGGGTGACGCTGGGTTTGTCGCGTTGTTTATGGCGTATTGATGGCGGCGTACCAGACGCCGTGTGCCTTGTTTGGAAACGGGTCTGATGCCGATGCCGGAGGTTTCGGGAAACGGATTTTTGTTCACGCCCATTTCGTTTTGCAGGAAGGAAAACGACTTTTTACAGTTCTCGCTTTCGGCTTCCCATTCGATGCCGGCGTAGATGTCTTCGGTGTTTTTCACGGAAGATGACCATGTCGGTTTTGCTCTGGTCTTCAGCGGCGAGGCACGCCGTTGAAATAGCGCACGGGCGCACGCATTGGTAGAGGTCGAGCTCTGGCGCAGGGCGACGTTGAGCGAGCGGATGCCGCCGCCGACGGGGGTGGTCATCGGGCCTTTGATGGATACGGCGGCACTTTTTCAGGGCTTCGAGAGTTTCTTCGGGCAGCCAGACCTTGTCGCCGTAGATTTTGTGGCTTTTTCGCCGGCGTAGACTTCCATCCAGTGGATTTTTCGCGCCGCCGCAGGCTTTTGGGCCACCGCCGCGTCGATCACGTCTTCATTACCGGCGTGATGTCCGCACCGATGCCGTCGCCCCCGATAAAGCGGAATAAATCGAGATTGCTCGGCACGGCCTGGCCGGCAACGATTTTTGGCACCTGCAGCTGGGGGATTTTGATATGGGTCAGTTTACGGGTCTCCTAAACAAACAACATTTTTCTGATGTTCGCCGGCGGCGTTTCGAGGCCGCCTGAACAACGTGGTGAACGCGTTGGAAGCGACCGGTGGCGCGTTTCAGCGACGCGCGATTATGCGCTGAATCCGCGCTTTTTGCCAGCCCCAGGCGCGCCAGATGCCGTGAGATTTTTCCGATCGGTATGCCGCCGTCCGGATAAAAACGGCGGCGCCTTTTTTGCTCAGCAGCCTGAAAACCGCCTATTCGGTTTTCAGGCTGCCTGCAAAGGACAAAAATATTGCGCGTGCCGCAACGGATTGCGCCGATTTTGCGGCATGAGTCGCACTTTCGTTGGGGCGGCGGCAAAATTGGGGATGATGCCCGCGCCGTTTTTTCAGGCAGCCTGAGCAAAAGCAGCCTGAAACGGCATCGTTTTTACCCGGACTCCACTCAAAGCGTGCGTTCAATATGTCTAGTTATCGATGTGATTAAAAAATTGTTGGGCTTGGCCGGCGTGGACGAGGCCACGACAACGGCGATTGGCGGTGCGGCGCAAATGGCGGCGGGCATGGCGCAGTCTTCTGCCAATGGCGATGCGATGGATACGATGTTCGCACAGGGCTATGTTTACGGCATTGCGCGGCAGGTTAGTGATTTGAATACCGAAGACTTTTACCGACGCGCTCAAACGCCGCAGCTTCGACGAAGCCAAGATGCGGCTGGAAGGGCTGGAAGAAGACGTGCGGGACTTTGTGGCGGAGATGCACGAGGAAGAGCCCAACGATTCGGTAAAAGACGATATGGCGCTGGTACAGGCGGCAACGGCGCATGCCCAGGCGTTTGGAAAGCTCTTTCGCCCTGATTTGGAAAAATCTTGGAAATGTGCCGCAACCAGCCCGATGAAAACAGCAATACGCCGGAATTGGACGCAGCGTTTAAAGCGTTTAACGACCAACATCTGGCGCTGACCGACGAATGGAACAATGCGCTCAATGCGTTTATGGAAAAACACAAAATTCCGGCGCAGATGGAAGAATAGGCGCAGCAGCTGCATAGAAAAGCAGCCTGAAAACGGAAAAACCGCTTTCAGGCTGCTTTAGTTTGCTCAGGCAGCCTGAAACCGACCGCCAGTTTTCAGGCTGCTTTTATATTCCATCTCAGCGCGTTTTTCATCAGCCGCTGTTTTTCGCGCTTCCAATCAGCTTCTTTCGCCGATTCGCGTTTGTCGTGCTGTTTCTTACCTTTAGCCAGGCCGATTTCGGCTTTGATGAAACCGCGCTGGTAGTGCAGGTTTAAAGGGACGATGGTGTAACCGGCGCGTTCGGTTTTGCCGATGAGTTTGTTCATTTCGCGCCGGTTCAGCAGCAGCTTTGCGCTGGCGTACCGGATCGGGCTTCACATGGGTGGATGCTTCGGGCAGCGCGGTAATGTGGCAGCCGACCAGATAAAAAGGCGTCGCGCTTCCAATGGATGTAGCTTTCTTTAAGCTGCACGCGGCCGGCGCGGATGGCTTTGACTTCCCAGCCTTCCAGCACCAGGCCGGCTTCGATTTGCTCTTCGATAAAGTAGTCGTGAAAGGCTTTGCGGTTGTTGGCAATGCTCACGGTGGCTCTCGCGGTAATAAAGTGGCGTTTGGCGGCGATTGTATCAGAGCGCTGTACTTTCAGGCTGCCTCGGGCGAGTAGGCTTCGAGTATCAACTCGGGGCGGTTGGTCCAGAGCAGGCTGCTGTCGGACAGCATCCGCCGCCAGCGGCGGGCATTGGGCAGGCCGTGCATCAGTCCTACAGTGCTTGGCCATGTGGCGCACGGCGGTGCCGCGGCCGGCGGCAATTTGTTCGGCCATATAGCGGTGGAGTTTTTCAACCAGCGCGCCCAATTCGGTTTCAGGCTGCTTTGAGCCGTAAAACAGTCTGTCCCACGCCGCCATTATCATCGGATTGTGGTAGGCCTCGCGCCCGACCATCACGCCGTCCACATGTTCCAAAATGTGCGGCGGCTTCTTCGTTGGTTTTCACGCCGCCGTTGATGATGATTTCCAGCGTGGGAAACTCGCGCTTTAAGCGGTAAACGTATTCGTATTTCAAAGGCGGCACTTCGCGGTTTTCCTTGACGAAAGGCCGTCGAGCCACGCATTGCGTGCGTGGACGATAAAAGGTTTTGCAGGCGGTTTTTCCGCCAGCGTGCCGACAAAAATCGGCTACGGTCTGATATTCGGTCTGCCTATCCACGCCGATGCGGTGCTTGACGGTAACTTCGCATTCCGGGCGCGGCATCCCTGCATTGCGTTCAGGCAATCGGCCACCAAATCTACTTCGTTCATCAGGGCAGGCGCCGAACGCGCCTTTGCACGCGCGGACTGGGGCAGCCGCAGTTGAGGTTGATTTCGTCGTAACCCCTGCCGCCACCTGCTTGATGCCGCCGCCAACAGCGCCGGTTCGCAGCCGCCCAGCTGCAGCGCCACCGGATTTTCCTGAGTCGTTCTTACGCAAAAACGCGCCTCGTCGCCATGCACAATCGCGCCGGCGTGCACCATCTCGGCTGTACAGCCAGGCATGGCGGCTGATCTGGCAGGGCAAGATAGCGGAAATGGCGGTCTGTCCAGTCGAGCATCGGCGCAACGGACATTCTGCGGCGCGGACGGGGCGGATAAGCTGTTTTCAGGCTGCATCGGATTTTCCTGAGGGATGGCGGATAGCGGGCGGGCGGCGATTGTAGCCGAACGGCTGCGGCAAGTAAAAGTAAGCGCGGCGGGCGGTCAGGCAGCCTGAAAACGCCTGATAATAATAAAAAGCGATTCTTGACTGCAAAAGCGCTTTTGCCGACAATCGCCGCCGTCTGCCGCGCAGGCGGCGGGTACTCGACCAACATCAGGAGAGACTTATGATTTGCAAACAAATCTTTTGCCGCGCTGGCTCTGGCCGCGGCATTTTTCTGCAACCGCCGCCGATTCCGGCACCCCTTGAGCGCGCCGTGCCAGCGGGCAAGATTTTTCCGGCGGCAATTATCTGGTGGTGAACAAAACGCTCGCCAAAGGCAGGAAATCGGCCGCCACAACCATCCGGGCTACGAAGTGCTGTTTGTGGCGACCAAAAGGCAGCTTCGACGTGGTTTTGGACGACGGTGAAAAACATCTGGTGCGTGACGGCGACACGCTGAAATTCGGCGGCAATGTCTATCAGCGGCACCGCCCGCGAAAAATGCCGCCGCCACGATTATTCTGATTAAGGAAGCGGAACAACCCAAAAGCAGAGCCGCAATAGCCGTTTTTGTCCATTCTTTCAGGCTGCTTTGGGCGCATCTGCCCGAAGCAGCCTTTTATTCGCCTTCAGGCAGCCTGAAAAAGCTGATAGATAGGGTATTGTCAAGATTTTGTCCAATCCATCAGCAGATCTTAAACCAGCCATAAAAACGATAAAAATATTTGCCATATTGTCCAATCAGATTTATAATCCGCGCCATTCACAACAACGATTGGACAAGGAATACCATGCAGCTAGACATCGACCGCTTAATCGCCTATTTCGGCGGCGTAAAATGCCCTTGCCGAAGCACTGAAACAACAAGACCCCGAACACGCCGCCAGCACGGCCGCCATTTTACAAATGGCGCACGCGCGGCTTTTGCCTTTGGCACAGTTGCGAAATTGACCGCTCTGGCACAGGCACAGGGGCGGCCTTTGATTTAAAACGCCTTTATCCACCAACAAGCAGAATTGGAAAAAACACCATGAACACAAACAACCGCGTCATCATATTCGACACCACCATGCGCGACGGCGAACAATCGCCTGGCGCATCCACGACCAAAGAAGAAAAGCTGCGTTTGGCGCGCCAGTTGGAAAAACTGGGTGTGGACGTGATTGAAGCCGGTTTTGCCGCTGCCAGCCCAGGCGATTTTGAATCGGTGAACGCAATTGCCAAAATCATCACCAACACCACCGTATGCTCGTTGGCGCGTGCCGTTGAAAACGATGTCCGCAAGGCGGGCGAAGCCGTTTCCCCGCACCGAAAAAGCGCATCCACGTCTTTATCGCCACCAGCCCCATCCACATGGAATACAAGCTGAAAAAATGAAGCCGAAGCAGGGTGGTGGAGGCCGCGGTGAAAGCGGTGAAAATCGCCAAAGAATATACCGATGACGTGGAATTTTCCGCCGAAGACGCCGTGCGTTCTGAACACGATTTTCTGGTGGAGATTTTCACGGCCGTTATCGAAGCGGGCGCCACCACCATCAACATTCCCGATACCGTGGGCTATTCGATTCCCTCGGCGTGGTATGAACGTATCCGCACTATCATCAACAGCGTGCCCAACGGCGATAAAGTGGTTTGGTCCACCCACTGCCACAACGACTTGGGCATGGCCGTAGCCAACTCGCTGGCCGCAATCCAGGCCGGGGTGCGGCAAGTGGAATGCACCATCAACGGCCTGGGCGAACGCGCGGGCAATGCCAGCCTGGAAGAAATCGTGATGGCGCTGAAAGTGCGGCACGACCTGTTCGGCTGAAACCGGCATCGACACCACGCAAATCGTGCCCGCATCCAAATTGGTATCCACGGTAACGGGTTATCCCGTGCAGCCCAATAAGGCGGTGGTCGGCGCCAACGCCTTCGCCCACGAAAGCGGCATCCACCAAGACGGCGTGCTCAAACACCCGCAAACCTATGAAATCATGACTGCCGAAAGCGTGGGCTGGGCTACCAACCGCCTGACTTTGGGCAAACTCTCCGGCCGCAGCGCGTTTAAGGCCAAGCTGGCCGAGCTGGGTATCGAATTGAGAGCGAGGAGGCATTGAACGCCGCTTTTCGCCCGCTTTAAAGATTTGGCCGACAAAAACGCGAAATTTTTCGACGAAGACCTGCATGCGCTGGTTTCGGACGAAATGTCCAATCTGTCGCCCGACAGCTACAAATTCGTCTCGCAGCGCATCAGCACCGAAACCGGCGAAATGCCGCGCGCCGAAAATCGTTTTCAGCATCAACGGCGAAGAGCGCCGCGCCGAAGCCACCGGCTCGGGCCCCGTCGATGCCATCTTCAAAGCCATCGAAAGCGTGGCGCAGAGCGGCGCGGTGTTGCAGATTTATTCGGTCAACGCCATTACCCAGGGCACCGAAAGCGGGGCGAAACCGGCGTGCGCCTGATGCGCGACGGCCGCATCGTCAACGGCCAGGGCGCCGACACCGACGTGCTGGTCGCCACCACCAAAAGCTCATCTTTCCGCCTTGTCTAAGTTGGAAAGGGGCGGGAAAAATCAAAGCCCAGGGCACGATTTTAAGCCGTTGCCGGCTTAATGCTCGAGCAAAGCAGGGCAGCCTGAAAAGCGCGTATGCGGTTTTTCAGGCTGCCCGAGCTCAGGCAGCCTGAAAACCGTCTTGCCGTCGCTATCCGCTGCGTTTACAATGCGCGCCCGCTGCAAGGCAGCCTGAAAAATTCAGTTTGTAACAAAGCGAAAGACCATGAAACACCAACACAATAAGGCAAAATCCGCGACAACGCGCTCAGCGCTGGTGCGCTCGATCTGTTCCGCCACAAGGTGGAACGCAACAAAAAGGCAAAAGGCAGCTACAACAGGCAGGCAGCCGAAAAATGGCGGGACGGTTTCGACAAACCGTCCCGTTTCGTTTATTCGTTTAAGGGCTGCCCGCCGTCCGTTTAATCTAGCTAAAAGCAGCCTGAAAACCTTTCAGGCTGCCTGCATCTTCACTTTCCCTGTCGTTTTTCACCCATGAACCAGACCCACCACCTGCCCACCGGCACCCTGCATCTGGACATCTGCCGCAGCGAGCTGCCGGTTGGGGAGTTTGCCGTCGGCGCGCGGCTCAATCCCGCGCGCCTTTTTGTTTGTCAGCAAGCTTTTGGGCAAACACCATCCCCTACACGCCGCAGCAGATGGCGGCAGGCTCATGCGCGGCTGGCCGCCAAGCTGCCGGCTTTCAGGCTGCCCGTGCTGTTTGTCGGCATACCGAAACCGCCACCGCGCTGGCACAGGGCGTGTTCGAGCAATGGCTCGCGCAGCATCCGCAGGCGCGGGCGCTGTATCTGCACGGCAGCCGGCTGCGCGTTGCCGGTGCCGACATCTGCCGCTCGAAGAGCAGCACACCACGCCGCCCGCCAGTTTCGCATCTGCCGCAGCGCCCCGAATACCGCAAGCTGCTGGCACAGGCGCAGGCGCTGGTCTGGTTGACGACGAAATTTCCACCGGCCGAACTCTTTGTTAATCTTGCCGCCGCGCTGCGCCGCATACTGCCGCAGCTGCGTGAAGTACACTGGCTGGAGTCTGACCGATTTTGGCAACGATAAAACCGCCGACCCGCCGTCTGCCGCCACAGCCTGCTGGCCGGCAGCTGGCGCTTCGAGCCGCACGGCGGGATTGCCGCCGACCCGTCCGCACCCGCCTGCCGCCGAAGGGCGCGATCCCGAGATTGCCGACAGCGGCTGGGGCGGCTCGGCAGCGACCGCATCTCTGCGCCTGCCCGATGATTTCGTCCGCCGTTTTTCAGGCAGCCTGAAAGCCGGTGAGCGCGTGCTGGTGCTCGGCACCGGCGAATTTATCCACCCGCCGCTGTTTTGCGCCCGCGCTGGCAGAGTCCAGCGGCGCCGAAGTTCGTCTGCAGTCGTCCACCTGCTCGCCCGCGCAGGTTTGGGGCGCACTCGCCCACAAACGCCCGTTTGCCGACCCCGACGACGAAGGCGTGCCCTACTATCTTTACAACCTGCCTGAGCCGCACTCCTACCGCCGCATCTTTATCTGCCACGAACACCCCGCCAATCCCGCCCCAATCGAGATGCGCCGCCGGTCTGCAGGCAGAGCTGGTACAGCTGCCCGCGCCGTTGTGAAAATATCGCTCAAACGGTTTTCAGGCTGCCGAAACAGGGCAGGGCGCATGCTCAATCGCCGCACCCGCCGGCCGCGCCGTTGCGGGGTTTTGACCGAACTGTTATCTACCTGACAGCGGAGCCGAATATGAAAACACTCGCCGCGTTGCGATCGGCGCGCTCGCCCTGCCGCTTGCCGCTGCGCCCTACCGCGCTTTGAATCCGGACAGCCTGTTCAGCGGTAATCCGAAAAACCGCCGATCAGCGTGAATCTGAACGGCGTTGAAACCGCCATCCGCAACCTGTCGGCGGTTGCCGGCGACCACCCACCGCGTTTTGACAACGAAAACGACCGCCGCCGCGCCATCGCCGATTTGGGCCCCCTGGGCGTGGTACTCGACAGCATGGTGGAAAACACCGCGCCTAAAGGCGGCGCCAAAGCATCCGCCGCTCACCTGGCTTCGCTGGCGATGCGCGCCCGTTTCCATTGGATCGGCCACAATCTCGACCAGCCCGGCCATGCCGCCGAGCCGATGCCGACTACCGCCGCCGCATCGAGCGGCCGCCGCCCCGCTGAGAAAAAGCCTTTTACCAAGAGCTGCGACGGCCGCTTTCTCAGCTCCACCGGCCAGCTTCCCGCGAGCCATCAGCCAGCTCGAAGCCGCTCGCAAAGCCGGACGCGAAAGAAGCCGCCATGCCGCTGGGCATGGCCTGTCAGATGAGCGGCCAGAAAGCAAATCGCTACCGCGCTGCGCGAACACGTGCGCAACTTTCCCGCAGGACAAACAAGCTAAAGAACTGCTCTCCGCCGTGGAAAACGGCCGCGTTGAAATGAAAACCGTGAAGTGAAAAACGTAGGCTGAACGCGGATAAACTTTTCGGCTGCCTTCACAAGTAAAAGGCAGCCTGAAAACTTTGCGGCTGTGCTGAGGGATAAGGCTTTGCAGAATTTTAAGTTTTCTTGTATTACTTATGCCGGTTCGCCTATATCCCGCAGCGCAAATATCCGTTGTCAATAAGGGCAGTATCGTCGGCGAGGGCTTCTGGCGTCTTCGGGGTCGTGGGTGATGAGCAAAAGTGGGATGTTCAGCTCGCGTCTGCAGCGCGGCGGGTGTGTTCGCGCATTTGGGCGCGCAGGCGGGTCGTCGAGGGCGGAGAAGGGTTCGTCGAGCAGGAGCCAGTCGGGCGCACGGCGCAGGTGCGGGCGAGGGCGGTGCTGGCGCTGGCCGCCGGAGATTTGGCGCGGGTAGTGGTCGGCGATGGCGGCAAGCTGCATTTTGTCCAGCCATTCTGCCGCTTCGATGCGGGCGCGGCGGCGGCTTGGGGTGCGCAGGCCGCGGTGCAGGCCGAAGGCGATGTTTTGCGCAACGGTCAGGTGCGGAACAGAGCGTAGTCTTGAAACAATAAGCCTGCGCTGCGCTGTTGCGGCGGCAGCCACAGGTTTTGCGCGGTGTCGCCGTAACTGCGCCCGCCGATGCGTACATGGCTGCTGCCCGGGCGCAACAGGCCGGGCCGAAGCTGGAGGGTGAGGCTTTTGCCCGAGCCTGATGGGGCTCGAGGATGGCGAGACGGCGGGCGGTGGTTTTGCAGGATACGTCGAGGGTGAAGGTGTGGCTGCTGGCGGGGCTGTTGACATCAGTTATGAAGCGGTTTTTGAGCAAAAAGTGCCCGATTGCAAGGAAAAAGCGCAGCAAGGTTGGATACCTTTGCGAGCATTTTTGACGTGGCAAGCGGGTATGCCAAAAACACCGCCGCAAGGCTGATTGTTAACAGCTCTCTATGGTCGCCTGAAAGGCGAAATCGAAGGTTGGGTCAGCCACGGTTTTTGTCTCCGCTCAAACGGGTTACGCTCCATAATACGGCGATGCAGACGGCGGAAATGAGCCAGACGAGACGGTTAGCCAAATCGTCGTTGCCCGCCTGCACGGCCTCATAGACGGCGATGGAAAGGGTTTGGGTTTGGCCGGGGATGCTGCCGGCAATCATCAGCGTTGCGCCAAACTCGCCCAGCGCGCGGGCAAAGGTGAGCAGCAGGTCGGACAGGGATGCCGCGCCAGGCCAGCGGCAGGGTAACGCGCATAAAACACGGCGCACTCCGACAATCCGAGCACGCGCGCGGCCTGCTCGGCTGCGGGCTGACTTCTTTCAAAGGCGGCGCGGGCGGGTTTGAGCACCAGCGGAAAGGTTACGGCCATCGCGGCGACCACCGCGCCCTGCCAGGTGAATATCAGGCTGAAGCCGAAATGCTGTTGCAGCCATTGGCCGAGCGTGCCGTTGCGGCCGAACAAGACCAGCAGGTAGTAGCCCATCACGGTGGGCGGCAATACCATCGGCAGGGTGAGTACGGTGTCGAGAAAGTTGCGGCCGATAAAGCGTTTGCGCGCGAGTATCCAGCTGACGGCGATGCCGAGTACCAGATTGAGCAGCGTGGCGCAGGCGGCGACTTTTGAGCGAGACATCAGCGCGGGGAAGGTGTCTTGGAATTCGGACATTTTGGGCGGGTGGGTGGTTTTTTGGGGTGGACGGCGTTTTGCTTCAGCGGCAGGTAGGTTGGGCTGCCAAACCCAACAAATCCGGCATAAGTTTTTAAAGTTGGGTCACGACCCAACCTTGTATATCGAAACACCCGTATCATAGCAACAAACCGTCCGGCCGCCACCCGTACCCAACCGAGGGCAAACAACCGTTGCGTAGCTCAGGGAGCGGTCGGGCAACCCATCGACACAACCGGACAGTTGCCAGACAACACAACCGAATGCAAGGCAGGTTTATGATGAGTACCCAATACAATTACGCAGGTATCGACATCGCCAAACGAAACTTCGTCATCTCCGTTTCGTCTTTGTCTAAAACCAAAACCGAAACCAACAACCCGAAAGGTATCGCCCATACTATCGAGTACCTGAAAAAACACAAGGTCGCCCTCGTCGTCATGGAAAGCACCGGCGGTCTCGAAGTCCCCGCCGCCAAAGCCATCCACCGTGCAGGCATAGCTGTGATTATCGCCAACCCTCGTCAGACGCATCAGTTTGCCCAATCACAGTCGCTGACCAAAACCGATGCCAAAGATGCCAAAATGCTCGCCTTCTTCGCACAGATGACGGCACAGAAAGAAGGTTGGCAAACCATGCTCTACCAGCCGCCCACCGAAGCGGAAGAAGTGTTGGAAGCATTGGTTAACCGCCGCAACCAGCTGGTGGATATGCGGACGGCCGAGAAAAACCGTCTGCATCAGGTTCACGAAACGCAAGTCGAAAGCGTCAAACAACTGATTGCCCATTTTGACCGGCTGATTGACGAATTGGACAAACAAATCGACGACCACACCACACGCATTTTGACGGCAAAGCCCAAGTGGCAGCAGAGCAGATCAAAGGCATCGGTTCGATAACGACGGCTACGCTGATGGCGATGCTGCCCGGGATTGGGACGGCTGAACCACAAACGGATAGCGAGTTTGGTCGGTATTGCCCCGCACCCGAGGGAGAGCGGGGAAACCAGAATTCAAAAGCCGCTGCTTCGGCGGAAGGTCTGAGGTGCGTAAGGCGCTGTATATAGGCCACCGTGGTGGCGACACGTTTTGAACCGCTTATTCGGGATTTCTATCAGCGCCTGCTGTCCAAGGGTAAGCCGTATAAGGTTGCCGTTACGGCATGTATGCGCAAACTGCTGACGATATTGAATGCCCGGATGCGTGATTATTTTGCCGAAAACGGTATCCCTAACGGCTTGATTTGAGTTTTTGGTATTTTTGCCCGACGGGGTGAAAAATACAGTTGCTACCTGCTTTTTGGAATTCAAGCAATGGTTTGTTTTTCAAAAATGATTAGGCATCAATCAAGATTCCCGCCTGCGCGGGGTAGCGTAGCGGACTTGCGTAAGCTAATGACGAAGGTCTGGGGGTTTCAGACCGGCGTTTTGGTTAAGTAAGATTTGTTAGGGTTTGGCAACCTAAGCTACGCTTGTGTTACCCTACTGCCTTTGATATCGTCTGAAAAAGCAGCCTGAAAGCGGATTTACCCGTTTTCAGGCTGCTTTTTATGCTTAGGCGTTTTTCCCCTTATTTGGCTTTGAAGCTCTTTGGCGGAGCTGAAGCCGTATTTTTCAGGATGGACTGGCCGGCGGGCGACAGAACGAAATCAACATAGCTTTTGGCTTCTTTACTTTTGGCAGAAGCGGTGGGGGCGATGGCGTAGGAAACCGGGAGTCTCGAGCGCTACGGCAAAGGAGATTTTCACTTTCTCTTTGGCCAGTACGGCGTCGGTGCGATAAACGAAGCCAGCTTCGGTTTCGCCGCGGGCTACGTAGTCAAGCGCTTGGCGTACGTTCTGGGTGGAGACGATTTTTAGGCTGCAGGGTGCCGTAGAGACCGGCTTTTTTTCCAGCGCGCCTTTGGTGTAGCGGCTGGCGGGTACGCTTTCGGGATTGCCCACGGCAATGCGGCTGACGGTAGCGGCTTTCAGATCGTTAAGGGTTTTGATTTTGAGACGGCTGTCTTTGGGCTGGACGACGACCAAATCATTTCAGCACGAGCGCGCGGCGGCTGGCTTTGTCGATCAGCTGCTGGTCTTGGGCTTTGTCCATGGTGGTTTGGTCGGCGGTGGCCAATACGTCAACCGGTGCGCCTTTGGGCAGCTGCTGCAGTACGCCGGATGCGGCGGTGTTCAGTTTTGATATTGCTGCCGGAGTGTTTTTCTGGTAGGCGGCGTTAATTTCCTGAAAGGCTTCTTTCAAGCTGGCGGCAGCGAGACGGTGAGGTCGTCGGCAAAGGCGGGGCGGCAGAAAAAGGGTGGCGATAAGGGCGCCGGTTTGGATTTTTCATGGTGGTTTTCCTTTGGTCTGCAGGGGTGAAGCAGCCTGAGGGGGCGTCGGCTTTCAGGCTGCCTTTGGGCTTTGCGATGCCCGCCGGGTGGCGGGCAAAATAAAAGCGAGCCGTCTTGCGTGTTGCAGGACGGCCGTTCGACTGCCTTCGCGGGCGCGATTATAGGAAATTAAGGCAGCCTGAAAAGCATACCGACGGACTGGTCCGAAAGTGGGATTGCGCTTTCAGGCCGCTGCTGCATGGCTTATCTGGCGCAGCCGGCTTGTTAATCAGCGGGTGCCGTTGCGGCGGCGCACCAGTTGCCAGGGGCGGATCAGGTAGAACGCGCTGGCAAAGCCGCTCCATACATGCACCATACGGGTAAAGGGGAAGATAAAGAAAAAGGTCATACCCATAAAGATGTGCAGTTTGAACAGGAAGTTGGCATCTTCGATATAGCCTGCCGCACCGCCGCGGAAGGTAACGATGTGCTGCGCCCACTGCATCAGTTTGACCATTTCGTGACCGTCCAGATGCCCCATGCTGACGACGATGGTGGACAGACCTAAGAGCAGGGTAATCAGAATCCAGATCAGAACCAGCTTGTCGCGCCAGGTGCTGTTGATGCTGATGCGGTCGATTTTAAAGCGGCGGTTGATCAGGATAATCAGACCGATCAGGGCGGTGGTGCCGAAGATGCCGCCCATGGTCATGGCAAATACCTGCTTGGCGCTGTGGGTTACGCCGATGGCGTCCCAAAACCACAAAGGTGTAAGCAGACCGAACAAATGGCCGCCGAATACCGCCAGCACGCCGACGTGAAACAGCAGCGCTGCCCAGCCGCAGCTGGCCGCGGTAGAGCAGTTCGCTGGAATCGCTTTTCAGGTGTACTGCTCGCGGTCGAAACGCATCAGGCTGCCGAAGAAAATACGGCAGGCAGATATAGGGATAAATGCCGAAGAAAAACTGGTGGAAGGTATTGAGTTCGTTCATGGTAATTCCTTTTTCAGGCTGCCTTATGCGGGGCGGCCGTTGGGGTAGAACTGTATGGTTTGGATGTCGCTGGCGGGTTTGAGCAGCGGTTCGATGCCTTGGATGTCGGGGCCCGAATGTTTCCATTGCTTCGTCCATATCGCGCACCGGCGGTTCGGTCAGCGGCTGGGTTCGACCGGGCTTTAGGGCAACGGCTGTTTGCAGCAGCGCGGCATAGGGCGAGCCGTAGGTAGTCAGGTTTTTGCCAATGTGGTTGATGACGTGTACCGCGTCGCCCAACAGTTTTTCCGCGTCTTCGGGCGGAATGTGGGCGAAAAATTCCAACAGCGCCGGCAGGTAGTCGGGCAGCTCGTCGTCGCCCAGCTCGAAGCCGTAGCGGCGGTATTCTTCGAGCAGATCCACCATCGCGCTGCCGCGGTCGCGGTCTTCGCCGTAAACGTGCTCGAAATATACAGCGCGTGCTGGCAGGGTGCGGTCGAACACCAAAACATAGTCTTCCTGTAACTCGCGCAGGCTGCGGCTGCCCAAATGGTTGAGCAGCGCCTGCAAACCCGCTTGGTTTGCCGAGAGCTCAGGCCACTCGTTTTAAAGCAGCCTGAAACTCGGGCAGCGCGTCGAGCAGCTCCTGCTCAGGGTAGCACATCAAAGCCGAGACCATTTGTACACCAAAGGGTTGGCGGCCATCAGCGCACTCCTTCTTCTTTGTTTTTCTCGATGTCTTTGCGCCGTTCGACAAAAATAATCGGCGAGGCTTTTGCGTTTGCCGAACAGGCTCTCTTTGCGTCAGGCCGTCGGCATCGTCGCCCGAGCAGCCGTTGCCGAAGCTGAAGCCGCAGCTAGCTTTGTCTTCAAAGCTGTTTTCCACCATTTCTTTGTGTGTAGGCGGGATGACAAAGCGGTCTTCGTAGTTGGCGATGGCGAGAATCTGGTACATATCTTCGACCATGGCCGGGGTAAGGCCGGTGCCGTCCAATGTTTGCTCCAGCGTTTCGCCGTTTCGACGATTTGGCCGCGTTTGAAGCGGCGCATGGCAATCATGCGCTCGAGCGCGTCGCGCACCGGCTCGATTTTGCCGGCGGTTAAGAGGTTGGCGAGATAACGCAGCGGGATGCGCATTTCATCGACGCTGGGGATGATGCCGTTTTTCGCCGACAAAGCCGTTTTTCCGATGGCCGACTGGATCGGCGACAAGGGCGGGATGTACCACACCATCGGCAGCGTGCGGTATTCGGGGTGCAGCGGGAAGGCGATTTTCCATTCCATCGCCATTTTGTACACCGGCGAGTTTTTCGCCGCATCGAGCCAGTTTTTGGCTGATGCCCTGTTTCAAAGGCTTCGCGCTCGATTTCGGGGTCGTGCGGGATTCAGGAACACGCCGAGCTGGGCTTCGTACACAGTCCTGCGGATCCTCCACGCTGGCGGCTTCCTGGATTTTTGTCGGCGTCATACAGCAGCACGCCCAAGTAGCGGATCGCGGCCGACGCAGGTTTCCGAGCAGATGGTCGGCTCGCCTGCTTCGATGCGCGGGTAGCAGAAAATACATTTTCGGCTTTGCCGCTGACCCAGTTGTAGTAGATGTAGGGCAGCCTGAATGCACATACGCCAGCCGCGGCATTTGTCTTGGTCGATCAATACGATGCCGTCGTCTTCGCGCTTTATAGATGCTGCCGGAGGGGCAGGAGGCGACGCAGGTGGGGTTCAGGCAGTGTTCGCACAGGCGCGGCAGATACATCATGAAGGTCTGCTCAAACGCGCCCATCATTTCTTTTTGGATGCCTTCAAACAGCGTGTCTTTGGCGCGTTTTTCAAATTCGCCCGCCAAATCGTCTTCCCAGTTGGGACCCCATTCGACTTTGTCCATTTTCTTGCCGGTAAGCACGGAAATCGGCCGTGCGGTGGGCAGGGTTTTTCATTTTCGGGCGCGTTTTGCAGGGTGCTCGTAGTCGTAGGTAAACGGCCTCGTAGTAGTCGTCGATTTGCGGCAGGTTGGGGTTGGAGAAGATGTTGGAGAGGATTTTTCAGACAGCCGCCCTGCTTGGGCACGAGTTTGCCGTTGGCTTGCGCCAGCCGCCTTTCCATTTTTCCTGGTCTTCCCAGTTTTTCGGAAAGCCGATGCTGGGTTTGGTTTCAACGTTGTTGAACCACGCGTATTCCACGCCGTCGCGGCTTGTCCAAACGTTTTTGCAGGTAACGGAGCAGGTGTGGCAGCCGATACATTTGTCGAGGTTGAGTACCATGCCGACTTGCGCTCTGATTTTCATATGTGTTCCTTGTGGTTTGTGCTTTCTGCTGTTTCAGGCCGCCTGTAAAGCTAAAGGCAGCCTGAAAACCGGGTTATCGGTTGTCCGTCGCGGCTTCGAAGCTGGCGCGGGGCTGATAACGGAAACGAGTATGCAGTCCTGTCAGCGGCATCCGCTCATTGCAGCGCGCCGTGTATCTGGTGCAGGCCGACGATGACGCTTTCGCCCGCACGGATGGTGCGGCCGCTGTTTTCGTCGTCGAGCAGCTCGGCTTCGCCTTTGCAGCACGATCCAGATGTCCACGCCGTGCGGATGGCGGTGGGCGGCAGGTTGGTGCCGGCGGTATCTGCCACAGCACCATATTGTCGTGGCGGTCGTGTGCAGCACGGTGCGCACGGATTCGGTGCCGTCGTCTTTGAGGTAGTCGGCAAAAACGGATGATTTGCGGGATGGCATTATGTTTACTCCTTTATTCGGCGTTTCAGGCTGCCTTCAGACTGCTTTGTTAAAGGCAGCCTGAAAGGCAGAAGCTGAACTACAGGGCGTGCGGCTCCGGTTTTTCTCACTTTCTTCGGCCGGTTCGTCCATCCAGTCGATGTCTTTCATCTTGCGCACAATCACCCATTCGTCGCGGTTGGAGCCGACGGTGCCGTAGTAGTTGAAGCCGTACGCCGTTGGGCGTAGCCGCCGATCATGTGCGTGAGGTTCAACACCGCTTTGGTTACGGAATTGTGGATGCCGCCGCGTTTTTGGTGGTTTCCGCACCCGGGGTGTGCACCAGTTTTTCCTGTGCGTGGTACATCAGAATCATGGTTTCGGGAATGCGCTGGCTCACAATTACGCGGCAGGCAATCGCGCCGTTGGTGTTGAACACTTCCACCCAGTCGTTGTCCACCAAGCCTGCTTTTTTCGCGTCAATTTCGAAAATCCACGTGCGGGCCGCCGCGCGAGAGCGTGAGCATGCGCAGGTTTTCCGAATAGGTGCTGTGGATGCCCCATTTTTGGTGCGGCGTGAGGAAATTGAGCGTGATTTCGGGTTGCCGCTGGGCATTTTGCCCAACAGTTTTTGGTGGTTTTGGTGTCCACGGCGGGGCGGTAGGCGCAGAAGCTTACGCCGAAATCGCGCATCCATTTGTGGTCCTGGTAAAACCGCTGGCGGCCGGTCAGCGTACGCCACGGAATCAGCTCGTGCACGTTGGTGTAGCCTGCGGTGTAGCACACGGTTTCGCTTTCCACGCCCGACCAAATCGGCGAGGTTACGATTTTTGCGCGGCTGGGCGACAATATCGCGGAAGCGATGTGCGGGTGTGCTCGCTGGCGTTAATCAGGTGCGTGTGGTCGCGACCGGTACGTTGCCCAGCGCTCGCCAGGCTTTTCGCCACATGGCCGTTGGTTTCGGGGCGAGGGTCAGAATCATCTCGGCCGCGTCGATGGCGGTTTCGATTTTCGGCTGGCCTTTTTGCCCACGCCATCGGCGCGCACGCCGTTGAGTTTGCGCAGGTATTCGACTTCGTGCTTGGTGTCCCAAGCCATGCCTTTGCCGTTGTTGTTGACCTTTTTCCAGCAGGGGGCCGATGGAAGTGTATTTTTCATAGATGGCGCCAGTCGCGCTCGACTACCGTCATCGCCGGCATGGTTTTTGCTCGGGGAATCGGCTCGCATTCGCCCAGTTTCCAGCCCTTTTCGATCAGAGCTGGCCGAGCTCCGCGGGCTGTCGTGCATCAGCGGGCGTGAGCACGATGTCTTTGCGCACGCCCAGATAGTCTTTTGCGCCAGCTCGCTGAATTTTCTGGCCAAACCCTGCAGATTTCCAGTCGGAACGGCTCTGACACAGGTTGCACGGCTTCGGTAAAGGGGTGACGAAGGGGTGCATGTCCGAGGTGTTGAGGTCGTTTTTCTCGTACCAGGTGGCGGTGGGGAAAAATCATCGCCGGCATAGAGCGGGTGGTGTTCATGCGGAAGTCCAAGAGCGTGAACAGATCGAGCTTGCCCTCCACCGGTGCGCGTTGTTTGACTTCAGACGGCTTGAGGCAGTCTTCTTCGTCGCTCATCAGGGCCGTTTTGCGTGCCCTAGCAGGTATTTGAGGAAGTATTCGTGGCTTTTGCCGGACGAACCCAAAATGTTGGAGCGCCAGATAAACATATTGCGCGGCCAGTTTTTCGGGTTTTTCCGGTCGTCGCACGACATATTCAGGCTGCCGTCTTTCAAGCCTTTGACCACATAGTCCACCGGATTCATGCCCGCTGCTTGCGGCCGCGTCGGCTACGTCCAGCGGGTTGGTCAACCGTGGCGCAGACGGCGTCCAGCCCATGCGCTCGGCTTTTTGGCGTTGTAGTCGATCATGGTCAGGCGGCGCATGTCGTCGTGCGCATCGGGCGAGAGCAGCTCGTCGGCCGCCAGCGTTTCGTGGCGGTATTGGCTGGTGGGCGTAGAAGAAGCGAAAGTACCGGCCATCTGGCGCAGGGCGGTGCCAGTCGAGCGCGAAGGTCAGCGGTGTCCAGCCCGATTGCGGACGCAGTTTTTCCTGTCCCACATATCGGCACCAGCCGCCGCCGGATTTGCCGATGGTGCCGCACATCATCAGCATGTTGATCAGGCCGCGATAGTTCATATCGAGGTGGTACCAGTGGTTGAGACCTGCGCCGACGATGACCATCGATCGGCCTTGTATCGTCGGGCGTTTTGGGCGAACTCGCGGGCAACGCGGATCACCAGTTCGGGCTTCACGCCGGTGTGTTTTTCCTGCCACAGCGGAGTGTAGGGTTTGTCGTCGAAAATAGTCTTTGGCAACGTTTTTCATCGTCCAGGCCGTTGTCCACGCCGTATTGCGCGACCAGCATGTCGAACACGGTGGCTACCAGGCGGGTAGAGCCGTCGGCCAGGCGCACGCGTTTTACCGGCACTTTGCGGTAAACCTGTCGGCATCGTATTCGCCGCCGAAATAATCGAAGCCCACGCGTACCACATCATCGGCATGGTTTTTCAGTGACAGCGCGGCTTTCACGTTGTCCTGCCTGCGCTTTGGTTTCCAGATTCCATTTTTGGCTGCTGTCCCAGCGGAAGCTCCACCGAGCTCGTTGGGCACGGCCAGATCGCCGGCGGTTTCGTCCCATACCAGGACTTTCCATTCGGGGTTTTTCTCTCGCCGAAATTGTTGTCCAGTTGCGAGGCGCGCAGGGTGTACTCGGGTTTGTAGCCTTGCCGTCTTCCTGCAGGCACACCAATACCGGCATGTCGGTGAGGCGGCGGCAGTAATCTGGAAATAATCAGACGGTTTTTCGATGTGGAATTCTTTTGAGAATCACATGACCCATCGCCAGCGCCAGCGCGGCATCCGCTACTCGACGCGGCGCCATCCAGATGTCGCTGAATTTGGCCATTTCGCCGAAGTCGGAAGAGATGGCGACGGTTTTGTGCCTTTGTAACGCACTTCGGTGTAAAAGTGGGCATCAGGCGTGCGGGTCATCGGAATGTTGGAGCCCCACACCAAAAGATAGTTGGAGTTGTACCAGTCAGCCGATTCGGCGACGTCGGTCTGCTCGCCCCAAGTCTGCGGGCTGGCGGGCGGCAGGTCGCAATACCAGTCGTAAAACGACAGCGGCACGCCGCCGATCAGGCCCAGATAGCGGGCGCCGGAAGCGTAGCTGATCATCGACATCGCAGGAATCGGCGAGAAGCCAACAATGCGGTCGGGGCCGTATTTTTGATGGTGGTGCAGCGTTGGCCGCCGCCACCATTTACAGGGCTTCGTCCCAATTCCAGCGCACAGCCGCCCAAGCCGCGCTGAGTTTGCAGGATTGGGAGCGCTCGGGATCTTCAACAATCCATTTCCACGCTTCGATCGGGTCTTTGGTTTTGCGCGCTTCACGCCACACTCGGCCAGCACGCCGCGCATCATCGGATATTTGATGCGCTGGGCGGAATACACATACCAGCTGAAAAGAGGCTCCGCGCGGGCAGCCGCGCGGCTCGTGGTTGGGCAGATCCGGGCGCGTGCGCGGATAGTCGGTTTGCTGGGTTTCCCAAGTGATGATGCCGTTTTTCACGTAAATCTTCCACGAGCACGAACCGGTACAGCTCACGCCGTGGGTGGAGCGGGCGATGCGGTCGTGCGCCCAGCGGCTGCGGTAGGCGTTTTCCCATTTGCGGTCTTCGTCATCAGCACGCCGTGGCCGTCGGCAAAAACGTTCGCGTTTGCGCTTGAAAAAGGTCAGACGGTCTAAAAAGAGGCTCATTGTGTATTCCTTTAGTTTGCTGCGGATTTGTTTGGCTGTGTTGCAGGGCGGCTTCAGGCAGCCTGAAAAACACCTTATCCGTTATGGCATGGAATGGTAAGGAAACACAGGTTGAAAAATGCGCCGAAAGGGGCGCGGCGCTAGGGCGTAAGCAGGGGAGGGGGACTTGCTTTTGGAAATAGCCCAAACTACTCCTTTAGTATTAGTCAGACATGGCGGCGGGCTAGGGTGGGCAGCCTGAAAAGCCCCTCCAGCATCCATCCGGCAGCAGCAGCCTGAAAGTTTCAGGCCGCCTGTTTGGTTTGTCTTCTGGGGCAATAGCGAAAACGAAAAATACTTTTTGAAAATAACAATGCCCCGTTGTTTCACAAGCAGCCTGAAAACCTTTTCAGGCTGCTTTTGCCCTTGTTTGGCGAGCAAACCGGACAAGCCGGATTTTTTTGGTAGCGGCAAAATGCCGCCAGCTGCCGGCAAGGGCGTCGTAGCAGTGCAGCCCCGCCGGCTGGCTGGGCAGGCCGAGCAGGATTTTCAGTGCTTCGAGCGCCTGCATCGCACCGATAACGCCGACCAGCGGCGAGAACACGCCGGTGAGCGCGCAGCTACCGTCGCCGCCTTCGGGTTCGCCAAACAGGCAGGCGTAGCAGGGCTGCTCGGGCAGGTCGTGGCGGAACACCGCCAGCTGGCCGGAAAAGCGCACCGCGGCGCCGGAAACCAGCGGCGTGCCGGCTGCGTGGGCGGCGGCATTAACGGCGCGGCGGGTGGCGAAATTGTCGCAGCAGTCGAGCACCACGCCACATCGCGGCAGCAGAGCGCGCAGGGCGGCTTCGTCGAGACGCCGAAGGTTTCGGATGCGGCAGCCTGAATTGATTGCGTGCAGACGGGCGGCCATGGCGGCGGTTTTCAGGCTGCCGACGTCGCTTTCGCCATAGCTGACCTGGCGCTGCAGATTGCTCCATTCCACGGTGTCGTCATCGGCAATCAGCAGACAGGCCGATGCCGGCGGCGGCCAGATAGGGCAGGGCGGCGGCACCCAAACCGCCGCAGCCGACCACCAGCGCGGCGGAATTAAGCAGGCGCTGCTGGCCGCCGATGTCGATTTCGTCGAGCAGGATGTGGCGGCTGTAGCGCAGAAGTTCTTGGTCGTTCATGGCGGTTTCGCATTTCAAGGCAGCCTGAAAGGCTGGAAGTGAGTTTTCAGGCTGCTTTTATTCACGGATTGTGGGTAAAAGCAGCCTGGAAAAGCGTTTGATTGTCTGTTTTCAGGCTGCTGGGCGGCAGGCAGCCTGAAACCCGAAAAGGCGGGTGCAGGGCAGGGCGCCGGTGTTATTCCGCTTCGGGCGGTGCCGGTACGGGCACTTTGTGCTGACGGCAAACGGCGGCCTGCACGCGGCTGGTGAGTTCGAGCTGCGCAGGATGTTCTGCACATAAACTTTTACCGTCGATTCCGCCAAATCCAGGCTGCGGGCGATAATTTTGTTGCTGTGGCCGGCGGCCAGGATAGCCGAGCACTCCAATTCGCGCGAAGTCAGCTCTTCCAGGCGCTGGTCTTCGGCCGGCTTTGCCGGGCGGATCAGCGACTGCACCATATTGGCCATCATCTCGGGCGAAAAGACGTTGTTGCCTTTCGGCGGCGTTGTCGGATGGATTCGGTGAGAAAGTCGGCATTGATGTTTTTAGCAAAAACCGTAGTGCGCCTAAGCGCATGCATTCGAGCAGGTCTTCGCCGTCTTCGGATACGGTGAGCATCACCACGCACTGGTGCGGGCGCACGCTGAGGATTTGGGCGAGGGTTTCGGCCGTTCATCACCGGCATATCCAAGTCCGTGCGACAATATCGGGGTCGGTCTGGCGGACGGTTTTGATGCCGGAGAGGCCGTCGGATGCTTCACCGACCACTTCAAAGCCGCTCTGGCGGGCGAGCAGGGCTTTGATGCCGCTGCGAAACAGGGTGTGGTCGTCGATCAGGACGATGCGGATGGGGCGGGACCTCGTTCATGCGGGATGTCTTTCTTTGCTCGGCAGGAACAGGCGGATGCGGGTCTGACCGGGTTGGGAAGTGAGTCTGAGTTCGGCACGGATGCGGCCGGCACGTTCGTGCATGATGTTCAGGCCGACATGGTTGCCGGGCAGGCGCTCAAGATGCTCGGCATCGAAGCCGCGGCCGTTGTCGGTAATCGTCATCACGAAATCGCGGCCGTTGTCGATTTCGATGTTTACCTGGTCGGCTTGGGCGTGCTTGCGGATATTGGACAAGCTCTCCTGCAAAATAAAGATGCACTGAAGCTGCTGGTCGCTGGAGAGCGGCGGGCCTTGGTCGCCGATCCAGTCGATATTTGTGGCGATGCCAGTTTGGCGGTGGAAGCGCTCGACCAGCTCGTCGGCGGCTTCGGCAAAGTCGCGGCGGGCGATTTTGGTGCGGAAGTTTAAGAGCAGCTCGCGCACGTCTTCATAGCATTCCTGCACGCCGCTTTTGATAAAGTGCAGGTTTCGCCGGCCAGATCGCTGCTGCCGGACTGCAGGGCACTTTCGAGCATCTGTACCTGCAAATTAAGAAAGGCCAGCGTTTGCGCGATGCTGTCGTGCAGGCCCTGGGCAATCAGGTTGCGCTCCTGCAAAACGGCAAGCTGGCGGCTCTTCGCCCAAGCGGGCATTGCTGACCACCACGCCAAACTGGCTGCACAACAATTCCAAAAGCTCGGTAACGGTGTCGCTAATCTCTGCAGGCTGCCTGAAATACAGGGTAACGATGCCGATATCCTGCTCTTTGTAGCGGATGGGCAGCAGCGCAAATCGCCAAAGCCCGCGGCGGCATTCGTAGCTGTGTTCGTTGTCCGCCGCCGGCCGGCTGTCGTAAAAACGGACGGTGTGCGCTTCGTTGTTCTGCACGGCAATGCCGCACAGGCAGTCGCCGATTTTCGAGCAGGCTTCGGAATGCTTCAATTCTTCAGGCAGCCCGATATGGGCGGCCAACCATGCGCTGGCGGCGCGGGTCGATCAGGCGCACGCTGCCGGCATCCGCTTCGGCAACCTGCAACACCTGTTCCAGAAAATACCCCGGCCGCTTCGGTGGCGGTTTGCGGCCGGTTCAGCACCGCGGAAAAAGAATAGAGCACGCCAAGAATAAAGTTTTTGCGCTCCAAATCGCGGGTTTTTCGGCCACTTCCTGCTCCAAGCCGCTGTAAAGCTGGCTCAAACGGCTGCTCATCTGGTTGAAACCGCCGCTTACTTCGGCAAATTCGGACGGCCCCGCGTCTGCATCTGCAGCCCGAAGCGGCCGTCGCCAATGGCCTGCACGCCGCGCAACAATTCCTGCAGCGGGTCGATAATCCACAGCCGCGTCAGCCAAATCATCACCGCCGAGCTGACCAGCACCAGCGCCAGCAGGCCGCTTTGAAAAAGCGCAGCCAGGGTAATGGGTGGCGCTGGTGCGTTCCACTTCACCAACTACTTCATTGATTATGTTTAAAAACCGTCCAATTTAGCGGTGCTGTCATTTTCCGAGGGCAGCCTGAAAAACGGTTTGACCGTTTGCTGCCATTGCCGCCCAAATCCGCCATTTTTGCCATGACTTTCGGATCATCCGGCAGCGAGAGCGCGTCGCGGATCGCCGCGGCGTACCGTTGTCAAAACCTGGTCGAAGCGGCTGATATGGGCGTCGATTTCAGATTGCGGCGCGTTTTCTTCAACCAAGAGTGCCAGCCGGTGCTTTGAAAACGCAGGCTGCCCAAATCATTGATCGCCGCCGCATTTCTCCAGCCACAGCGACAAATACAGCGTAAACACGATTGAAGCGACCGATACGGCAATCCACAGCGCGGTAAAAATTTTCAGACGTAAAAGTCAGACTGGCAAATCGGTTCATGGTAAAGCGGTGTTGGGGGTTGTTGTAATAATGATAATATAAGTTCGCATAATTTATATTATGTAAAAATTATTTTAATATCCGTTTATTTTTGCTAAATTTGCCGCAGCGTCAGTCATTTCGCCCCCTGCGGTGAGACCGCAAGATAGCCGCCTTCGCTGCCGTACCAGTCCGGCAACACATAGCGTTCGACTGTTTGGCCTTGAACTTGGTGGTGGTGGATGTCCGGACGGTGGGTGTGGCCGTGGATAAGCGCGCTGCAGCCGGGATGGGCGGCAGCAGCTGAACGCCGTTTTTCGGTAACGTCGGCGGCGGGAACGCAGCCGCGGCGGTTTTGGATTTGGCGGCTTTTCTGCCGCATCTTAGCGGCGATTTTTGCGCCGCAGCGCCAGCGGCAGCGAGAGCAGCAGTTTTTTTGCACGGTTCGGCAGCGCATCAGCCGACGGAAACGCTGGTAGCCGGTATCGGCGGTGACATTTCGTCGCCGTGGCTCAGCAGATAGTATTTGCAGTAGAGCGATGCCGCGTATTGCTCGGGCAAAATAGTAAAAGCCGGCGCGTCGGCATAGCGGCGGCCGACCAGAAAAATCGCGGCTGCCGCAGATCAAAGTAAACCGGTGTTTCCGGCGCTGAAGGCTTTGAGCCGCGGCGGCGGCCAATGCGGCACCGTCGGCAGGCATCGTCGCCCAGCCAGGCTTCGAATAAGTCGCCGAGTATATAGAGCGCGTCCACCCCGCCCCGCCAGTTATCCAGCGCCTGGATAAACAGGCGGTTGAGTTCGGGTGCTGTCGGACAGGTGCAGATCGGCGATAAACACGGTTTGCGGCACGGCCAATCCGTTTTCAGGCCGCCTGAAACAGGCTTTTGGTACAGGGCTTCATCAAAACCGCAATACAGCTGCCCGTTGTACTCGAGCAGCGGCCGCTTGATCAGGCTGGGATGGGCGGCCATCAGCGCGATGGCGCCGGCTTCGCTTGCAGCCTGCGCCTGCTCGGCGGCGCTGAGTTTGCGCCAGGTGGTGCCGCGTTTGTTTAGTAGCTGCGTCAGTCTCGATTTGCTGCAAACCAGCGGCTGATTTGCGCCGCATCGGGCGGCGTTTTTTTGAAATCGCAAAACTGATAATCCGCGCCGGCTTCTTTGAGTCGGGCGCGGGCTTTTTTCACGCTGTCACAGTTGGTGATGCCGTATAGCGTCGTCATGGGTGCGGCTCCTGTTTCCAAACGCGCACATTGTACGGAATCGGCGGTTTTTTGTCTTGTCGCCGCCGGCGAATGGGGCTATCCTTGCCGCCCTTGACCGTCTATCAGAAACCGGAGAATGATGAAATGAAAAAACTGTTGTTGCTGGGTTCCGTATTGGCGCTGTCCGCTTGCGGCGGCGACGGGGTGTCCAAGTCCGATCTGCAGGAAGCCATCAATACGGCCAATGCCGAAAATGCCGTCTGCCTGCCCTACCGTTTGAATGTGGAGCACCGTCTGGAAAACGAAAAATCCGGCCGATACCCTGCTGGGCGCGCCGCAACCGCCTGCTCGCGGCAAAACAGCGGCAAGCACGCCAATGAAGCAGCGATGGCGCAGATGGAAATGCTCAGCGACGCCGGTTTGTACAAAAGGCAAAGAGCTGCGCATCGGCGAAGGCGAAGCCGCCATCCGCTATGTGGTGTTCGACTTGACCGACAAAGGCTCGGAGCAGATTCTCGCTTCCATCCACGGCCCGCTGCTGTGCGTCGGTCATGAGAAAGTCGACAGCATCAACTTTACACCGAACCTTCCCCGCCAACGGCGTTACCCTGACCCAGGTTTCCTACCGCCAAAGTGGTGCCCGAACGTTGGGCGCGCAAGCTGATCAAATCCGACGACAACTTCGCCGAAATCCGCGAAAGCCACGCGAAAAACCGCCACGCTGGTGAAAACCAACGACGGCTGGCGCGATATCCGCGATTTGCGCACTCATATTTCAGGCTGCTTTACCCGAAAAGCGAGCCTGAAAACCGCTCGCCGATTCGCTTTTCAGGCTGCCTGAACCGCAAGCGCTTAGGCAGCCTGAAAAGCTGTTTGACGAAATAAACGATGAAAAACAAAACCGCCACTAAAAACTGCTGCACACCCTGCTGGCCGCCCTGCAGCGCTGGGAACAGACCGCCGCCGCCACCGGCTCAAAACCGACTGGCGCGCCCTCGCCTCACCGCTGGCAGGCCGATGGCAGCGGCGGCACGCCTCAGCGCCCTGCCCGATCCGCATACTTTTCCCGCTGAGCGATGGCCGCCGTCGGCCGCCAAACCGAGCAGCTGGTGCGAATACCGAACAGTTTTTGCGCGGCCGCCCGGCCAACAACGTGTTGCTCAGCGGTGCGCGCGGCACCGGCAAATCTCGCTGGTCGTGCCATGCTCCACCGCTACGCCGGCGAAGGGTTGCGTGGTGGAAGTGGGACAAAGCGATCTTGCCGCCCCGCCCGCCCTGCTCACAATCCCGCAGCGCCGTCCCGAAAATTCACCGTGTTTTGCGACGATTTGTCGCGTTCGAAGAAGGCGAAAAGCAGCTACACAGCGCTGAAAAACCGCGCTGGATGGCGGCGACCTGTCGCAGCGCGCCGCCAACGTTTTCGGTGTACGCCACGTCCAACCGCCGCCGCCACCTGATGCCCGAATATCTCGACGAAAACGGCGGCCACAGTACCGGTAGCCATGGCAGAAATCCACCAGGGCGAAGCCGTTGAAGATCTCGCTCTCCGACCGCTTCGGCCTGTGGCTGAGCTGCTCCGTTCGACCAAGAAGAACATCTGGCCGCCGCCCGCAGCTGGCTGGTCGATTTCCGGCATCGGATGGGAGGACACCGCCCGCCGCGCCGCGCTCAACTGGGCTGCAGCTGCGCGGCAGCCGCTCCGCCGCACCGCCTCACCGGTTTGCGCAAGACTCGGGCCCGGGCCGCCTGCCCGCCCAGCGCCGTCTGTATCCTTTTCAGCGCAGTCTGAAAGCCGTTTTGCCGTTTCAGGCTGCTTTTCCACGTCCAACTCTTTACCGATCCGACCAACCGCCATGATGAACCCGCAATCCGCGTCAAACCCCTGATTATCGTCAAACTCAGCTCCGCGCCCGCCAGCGTCAGCGCCCGTTTCGGCGACTACGAACAACACATCGCCGCCCTGCTTTGCCGACAGCGGCCCGCCGCTGCAGATTGTCCGCGCCGTTGACGGCGAAGCGCTGCCCGACTACCGCCAGATCGCCGGCGCGGTGCTCACCAGCCCGCCCAGCATGGTCGGCGAGCGCAGGTTTCCGGCGACCGTGCGCGGCTGGCTCCAGCGAGGCGGTGCCCGCTCCCGGCCTGCCGGGTGTCCGGCATCTGCTGACCGCGCAGTCTCGCCGACGCCTCTCTGGCGGCGAAGTCGGCGCCAATCCCAAGGGCCCGCAAATCGGCACATCCGCTCGAGCGCCTGCGCCTGCCGACGGCGGACCCGCTGTTTGCGCCGCTGCCCGCGCCGCAGCCTGTGCGCCAACGCCACATTTCAATCGGTGCTGAAACTGCGCCGGCGCCGTCGCCCTGCTCGCTCAACCGGCACGACGCCCACCAGGCCTACCGCTACGGCAAAAACGCCTGGGGCGTGCGGTTCCACCGAATTCACCGCCTCGCTGTGGCAGGCCGCGCCGATAGCGCCGGCAGGCGCGGCCGCTGCCGGTCGCGATACCGATGCCGAAATCGCCGCCGCGCGGGCGCCGATGCCGCCGGCATCCTGCGCCGCTTTTCGCGCTTTCGTCCGCGAACAGCAGGAACAGCCGCAGGATTTTCAGTCTGCCCTGATTGCCGGTTTATGCCATTAGAAACACCCGTGCTCAGGCTGCCTGAAACGTGCGTTTCTATTGCTGTCCAAGGGGGCAAAGGCAGCCTGAGAAAACTTTAGCGCGGGCTACCGGTTTGCCTGTCTCGCCATTGCCGGTCGCAGGCGGCACAGCGATATTTTTCAGGCTGCCTGCACCCAGTCAATTGGGATAACGGGCAGCCTGAAAATATCCGCGCGCTATTCGAACACGTCCTGCTCGCGCGGCGCCTGGCACCTGTATGCCGCGCGCTGCCGGTCGCACTAGCGTCAGCTGCAGCTTCGGGCCGGTTTTCAGCGACGCGGTACTCGCGCACCACTTTAAAGCCGCGGGCGGTGCCGGACTGACGGCAAAGCCGCGGGCAAGGATGATGTCAGGCGACACGCGTGCAGCAGGGTTTCCCGCCGCTGCAGCCGCTCGATGCCTGCCGGAGAAACTCCAGGCGCCGACGCGGGCAAAGGCCGCGGGCGGCTGCGGCCAGCTCGCGGCGGTGGCGGAGCCGTCGATCAGCTTTTGCAGCTGCAGCGGGCGCGCGGCAACGGCGCTTTGCTGGCGGCGCTGCGCCAAATGCAGCCTGAAAGCCTGCTGCAGCTGCCGCGCCTGCGCCGACAGGCTGTCGCGCTGTTCCCTGCAGCTTGCGGCACGGATGCTGCAGGCGGGCGGCCGCGGCATCGGTGCGTTGGGCGGCGTGCTGGTAGTGGCGGCGCAGCAGTTCGGTGAGCAGGCGGCTGCGGTTTGCGAGCAGGCGCAGCGTTTCCGCGCGGTCGGGCGCGGCCAGTTCGGCGGCGGCGGTCGGCGTCGGCGCGCGCAGGTCGGCGGCAAAATCGCACAGGGTGAAATCGGTTTCGTGTACGACGCCGCTCACCAGCGGAATCGGGCTGGCGGCCACCGCGCGCACCAAGACTTCTTCGTTGAACGCCCAAAGGCGTTCGATGCGTTGCCGCCGCCGCGGCACACAATCAGTACATCGGCCTGCATTGTGTTCGGCGGCAGCCTGAATAGCGGCGGCCAGCGTGCGTTCTGCTGCCGGCGCCCGCACCCAGCCGGATACACCACCAGCGGATTTCCGAGCGCGCGGCGCAGGTGCTGCGACCACGTCGCGCAGCGCGGCGGCGGCCAGGCTGGTAACAATGCCGATGCAGCGCGAGCCGTGCCGGCAGCGGCCGTTTGCGCGCGGCATCGAACAGCCCTTCGGCCTGCAAAGCCTGCTTCAGGCGCTCGTAGCGCTCAGTACAGCTGCCCCAGCCCCACTTGGCGCACTTGGGAACGGTAATCTGAAACCTCGCCGCGCGTCCGGCCCAGGCTGGATTTTGCCCGCCACTCGATGTGGGCGCCTTCCCGCAGCGGCACAGCCATCCGCTGGGCGGCGAATTTGAACATCACGCAGCGTACTGGGCGGCGCCGTGCTTGAGCGAAAAATAATAGTGGCCGCTGGCGGCGGGTCAGATTGACCACTGCCCGCCACCCACAGGCCGGCAAAACGGCTCCAGCAGCTCGCGCGCCAGCGCGTTGAGTTCGGACACCGTCGCGCGGCGGGGCAAACAGTTCGGTCACGGCGCTCTCCGCAGCGCGATTATAGCCCGATGCCAGTGTAGGCAGCCTGAAAGCCGTGGGCGGGCATTTTTCAGGCTGCCTGAAAGATTGATAGTGGACTGTGGCGGCAGCGCTGCGCCGATTTGTTGCCATCTGTTCCCATCTATCGGATAAATAGGGGCTTAGCACGGCGGCTGCCACTATCGGAGGCCGGATTTTTGTAATGGCACCCGCTTTGGCGACGTGTTTCGCGCCGCCGGCCGCGAGTAATAAATTTTTCTGCCGCCCGACGCTACCTTTGCCTTCAGGGCTGGGAAAAACCTGTTCGACTGTTTTCAGGCTGCCTGAAAACGGCGCGGGCGCAACCGCCGCAAAGGCGGTTTTCTCCACTCATCTTGCCACGGAACCGCACCATGACCTACATCCTGCTGTACACCTTTATTTATCACCTATCTGCCGCTCTGCGGTATTGATTTTCGCAGAAATTGGGTCGGTTCGGTATTGGGTTATCTGCTGGCCGGCATCATCATCGGGCCGATGCCTCGGTTTTGTCGGCAAAGAAGCGGAAAGCATCCAGCATCGCTGCCGAGTTCGGCGTGGTGATGATGATGTCATGTCGGTCTCGAGCTGGCGCCGGCGATGCTCTGGCAGCTGCGGCACAAGCTTTTTGGGCCAGGCGGGCTGCAGAGCTGCTGACGGTGTCGGCGGATTGCCGGCATCGCTGTGACGCTCACAAACCGTGGCAGACCGGCGTGCCATCGGCCGCATTCTGGCGATTTCCTCCACCGCCATCGTGTGCTGCAGGCTCTTCTCGAGAAAAACCTGATCGGCACCGGCGGCTGGCGCCAGCTGGCTTTGCCGTGCTGCTGCTTTCGGGACGTGGCGGCAATCCCACGATATGGCGCTGATGCCGCTGCTGGCGCTTTCGGGCAAAAGACGGTGCCGGCGGCGGGCACACGAGCAGCCACGAAGTTTCTCAACGGCTCGCCGCGCCCGGCTGGATCCAACGCGCTGGTAAGCGCCGGCGCAATGGCGGTGATTGTGATCGGCGATGCGTTATCAGGTGCCGACCGTGTTCCGCTTTATCGGCAAACGCGGCCGCACGAGATGTTTACCATTTCTCGACGCTGGCGCTGGTGGTCGGCATCGCCACTCTCGATGTCGCTGATCGGCCTTTCGCCCGCGCTGGGCGCCTTACTCCGCCGGCGTCGCGCTGGGCAACAGCCTCGTTTCGCCACGAAAATGGAAAGCCATCTTTCTCGCCATTTAAAGGGCTGCTGCAGGGCTATGCCGCCATCACCGTCGGCGCCGGCATGAATCACTACCTGCTTGGGCGGGAATTTGGCACCATCGCCGCGATTGACCGCCGCCACCCTGCTGATCAAAGCTTTATCCTGTGGCTCTTGGCCAAAAGTTTGCCAGGCTGCCTTTCGCTGTCCGGGCAAACGTCGCCCTAAGCCCGGCGCAGGCCGGCGAGGTCCGTGTTTTGTGCTGCCGTCCATCGCCCGCCAAAACCACGTGCTGCAAAATCGCTGGCCGACCGCACCGCGCGCTGGTGGTGGCGCCAACCATGGTGCTGACCCCGCTGCTGTTTATCTTCTATGAAAAAGCGCTGGCGCCGCGCGCGAGTGCCGGCGCAGAAAACGAAGAAGCGCCTCCGCACGACAGCGTAACCGAAAACCCCGTCATCATTCTCGGCCTCGGCCGCTTCGGCCGCCACATCAACAGCATGCTCACCGCCTGCGGCTTTACACCACCGTCATCGACCACCACGCCACGCGCGATGGTCGAAAGGTCTCTCGCTCAAACACGGTATCAAAACCCATCACGGCGACGCCACCAAGCCCGGAGCTGCTCAACTCCATCGGCCCGGCGCAGGCCAAGCTGCTGGTGATCGCCATCAGCCAGCGCAAAAGAAGCCACTGAGATACTCGAGTTCGTGCGCCGCCACCATCCCAAGCCGCCGGTGCTCGCCCGCGCCTACGACAGCCCGCACGCCTACGAAAGCCGCACCACGCCGGCGCGCCGACGCCGTGATCCGCGCCACCGCCGATTCACTCCATCACGGCAGCGCCGCATCGCCCTCGAGCAACTCGGCCTGTCGCCGGAAAAAGCCCGCGAGCTGAGCAAACTCTACGCCGCGCGAAAGCGCCACCAGCTGGCCAAGCTGTCTCGAATACCACGACCCCAACCTGCCGCTGTTTGCACAACGGCAAAATCATCGAAATGGCCAAAGAAAGCGACGCCGAAACCGCCCGCATGATGCAAAGCCCTGATGCAGGGCGGTCACTGGTGGAATGGCAGGCGAAGACCCCAGCGATTGGACCTGGCTGAAAAAGGCATCGCCTCAAACGGCCCGGTGTTTCGACAGCAAAGAGCAGCCTGAAAACCGAAAGCGGTTTTCAGGCTGCTTTCGTCCGCTGCATATTCGGCAAGCGGTTTTACCCCATCAGCAAAGCGGGCAGCTAGATTTTTATAGTCAAAACAAAACAACAAAATATCCAACAAAGCCTGCTCAAAGACAAACAGCCGGACATCACTTTCCCTCAGCGCCGTTTGGATATTCGCCCACACCTTTCTATCGGGTTCAATCCCAGGCGAATATGGCGGCAGCGGCAGAACGATATGTCCCGCCCTCTGCGCCATTTTCACGCAGTACCGTCATCCCGTGAAAACGGGCGTTATCCACCCATCACCTTAATGACCGAGAGGCTCTTTAAGTTCCTTCAACAGAAAACTGCCCAAACCACGCTTCAAACAAGCTGCTGTCCATCGTGCCTTTGTAAACCATCGGCGCACAGTTTCCCCATCCGCACGGGCGGCAACCAATGACGATGTTCTTTCATAGCGTTTGCCGGAAATCCGCGCTGACAATCTGTCCCCTCAAGGCATAGGCATACAGGCGGTAGAAAGTATCAAAACCGTCACTCATCCAAGTAAACCTTTGGCATTTCCGAATATTGTTCCAGCTGTTTTCGGTGAGGCGGTTACTTTTGGAGGTCTTATTGTTCTTTGTAGACGGTTGTCTTTTTACGCGCGTGATCTTTGAGTGTTTGAGCAGGTAGCCGACATTGGATGCGGTGCAGCCCAAGTGCTGTGCTATTTCGTATGATAGGCATCGGGATGTTCTGCCACATAGCGGCGCAGTTCTTCTTTGTCGATACTGTTCCGAATTGCCGCCTTTGGTGGTGTTGCAGCGAACCTGTTTTCTGAAAGGGCAATCCATTGGTAAAGGGGTTCGGTTGGTAATGCCAAGGTGCGTGCGGTTTGGCTGAGGTTGCCGTGCTGTTCGTAGTGGTCTAATGCTTTTGACGGAAATCGATGGGGTGTTTAGCACACCGGGAACGGGTAAGGTGTGGAGTTATGGAGAGAATTATATACTTTTTGTTTTGGTTAACTATATTTGTCCTTTTGCATCAATCATCCCGACGACTTAGGCTGGACAGGCGGGGCTTCGGGTTTCTTATCATAAACAATATTAATTTCTTTTGTTTGTTTTAACCAATTTTATCGTTCTCTCCATTTTTGCAACCAATCAGCGAATCAGCCTGATGAAATCCCAAAACCCTCTCATTCTTCCGCTTCAGCCTGCTTCGCTGGCGCTGGCATCCGGTTTTGCTCATGCCGAAGACGATGGCAGCGGCACCAGAGACTGCAGACGAAACCGATGAAGGGCGCCAACCTTCCACCCATCGGGTAACCACCAAAAGCTTGACGAAACCACGTCAACCGATATGAAAAGACGTGCTGTTTAACGAGCCTTCCGTCAGCTTCGGCGGCGGCAACGGTACTTCGCAATGGGTAACCGTGCGCGGCATGGGCAGGATCAGATTGATGTGAAAGTAGACGACACCTACCCGATACCCAGCTTTTCCACCACAACGGCCGTTTCCTGTTCGATCCTGCGCTGGTTAGCAACCGCTGCGCAAAGGCACCGGCTGGCTTGCCGGGCATTGGCGCCACAGCGGCGCGATTGTGGCGCAAACCGTCGATGCCCGCGACGCTGCGAAGGCCAGAAATGTCGGCTTCAGAGTCAATGCCGGCGTATCGAGCACAAGGGCTGAACCGCGCTCGTCGGCATACGGCCGCGCCGGCGGTTTCGATGCCCTGTTGCCAACTGTCAGCTGAAAAACCACAAACCGGGTAAAAGGCTACTCGCCCGTTGATGCCAGCGACACTGTGCGTAATAGCGCGCTCGGCCAGCGCGGCCTGCTGGCGAAAATCGGCTACAGCTTCAACGACGACCACCGCTTGGTATTAAGCCACCGCTAAGAGAAACCTATGGCACCCGCGCCCTGCGTGAAGAGTTTGATTTCGGCCAGGCCGGTAATACCGCTAACAACCGTCCGAGCTACCGCATTCTCAAACAAGACACCACCAATCTGAATATCTCGGCGCCAACCTCGGCTTTATCAGCAAGGCCAAAGCCAATGTTTACTACATGAATATCGACCGCGACGAATTTCATGCCAACCCCGCTTCCGATTTGATGCGAAATTGCGCACCACCGGTGCCAACATCAACTCGATAGCCCAATCTTCGGTAAACACACCTTGAAATACGGCATCAACTGGCGCAACCAGAAAGCCTCGCCGGGCTATATGCTGGCCGGCATCGAAAAAGAGAAAAACCGACAAAGGGCTTTATCTTGAAGGCATTTGGGACCCTCGCCCGGTAACCCTGACCACCGGCCTGCGCTACGACCACTTTTAACGCCACCTTCTCCAGCGGCAAGTCTCCGGTCCGCAAACTCAACCCTCAGTATCGGTGCGATTTACGACATCACGCCCGATCTGGCCGTCAATGCCAGCTTGAACTACGCCAGCCGCAGCCCGCGCCTGTCTGAAGTTACCCTGGCCGGCGAGCGGGTTTACGGCGCTGCCGACGATTTGAAAGCCGAACGCGCGCGCAATGCCGAAATCGGCGTCAAATACACGCGAACAACGCCCTATCGGTTAATGCCAGCTATTTCAACCAGCAGATTAAAGACGTCCAAGCCGTTACCAACCGCATCTACCACAACGGCGGCACGCTGAAAACAGTGGCTACGAAATCAGCACCAGCTACCGCTGGCGCGGCCTGACCGCCCGTGCGGGTGTGGCCTACAATAAACCAAAAATGCACGGCGCCAGCCTGGATTCCATCGTTACCGCCATTCCGATGGGACGCACCTGGACCACCGGCCTTCCTACCGCTTCGACAATCCCAATCTGGAAGTCGGCTGGCGCGGCCGCTTGCGCAAAATCGGTTTACGACGCCGCCAGCATCAGCCAGCGCGGCTCCGGCGGCACCAGCACCGTGCGCCCAGGTTACGGCGTAAAACGACATTTACGTTAACTGGAAGCCCACTGCAAAGACGATTGAACGTTAATTTCTCAAATCAACATGCTGGCAACAAACTCTGCAAACCGCACAGCCAGCGCAGCACGCGCGCGACGGGTCAGTCTGCCTGAAGTCGGCCGCGACGTGCGTTTGGCGGTCAATTACTGCTGGTAGCAGTGATCGGGCGGTAAAAAGCAGCCTGAAAACCCCAAAAGCGGTTTTCAGGCTGCTTTTCTCCGACAGGTTTGCGCCGCCGCACCTGCAAGTCTAAAATACGGCTTGCCCGCACCGGGCGCCGTTTTTCAGCTCGCCTGAAGGTTTATCGGGCGCTTTTCCGCCTGCAACAGGAGACTGCGTATGAAAACCGATTCCCGCCCTGCTCGCTTGCCGTATTGGCTGCCTGCCAGCAGCAGCAAAGCTGAACACTACACCGCCGCCGGCTGCCCGAAGTGCCGGCAGCGTCCGCCGCATCGGCGGTGCCGGCGTCCGAAGCCGCATCTGCACCTGCCGCTTCTGCTGCAGCCGCCAGCAGCACGAAAAACCTGACCGCTACCGATGTGCAAAGACGATATCGGCGGCGACTTCACGCTGACCGACGGCCAGGCAAACCCTTCGCCCTAAGCAGCCTGAAAGGCAAAGTGGTGCTGTTTCTCTTCGGTTTTACCCACTGCCCCGACGTCTGCCCCACCGAGCTTGACTTTCAGCGATGCGCTCAAGCAGCTTAGCGCCGATGCCAAAGACGTGGCGGTGGTGTTTGTCAGCGTCGATTACGAGCGCGATACGCCGGAATTGATCGGCAAACACGTCGCCCAGTTCAACCCCTAATTTTATCGGCTTGACCGACGACAAAGACGGCAAACGATTCCGCTGATCAAGCGGCAGTACCGCATCGTGTCGGCGAAAACCGAGATCAAGTCCGACACCGTTTACAATATGGACCATACCGCCGGCGCCTCATATTTTGATAAAGACGGCGAAACCGCGCTGTTCGCGCCTTTACGGCATGGAAGCGCTCGAGCTGGCGCAGGCCATCCGCACCCTGCTGTAAGCGGGCGTGCCGGCAGTCGGGCTTGTGCCGGCGCCCCAGTCCGTTTTCCTCTTTCCCGATTTTTCAGGCTGCCTGCGCCGAGCTGGCAGGGCAGCCTGAAAAGCATTTTTCCGTTTTCAGGCTACCCTGCTTTCAGGCTGCTCTTGAACCATGATTCCGAATCCCGATTCCGTCCGCCGTTTTTCCCGTGGCTGCCCGCCAGCTCGACGGCGGCCGTTTAGACCGCGAACGTTTGTCGCACTGGCTGAGCGACCGCTCGACGCTCGCCGATTTGGCCGCGTTTGCCGACTGGCCGGCTTTTCAGGCTGCCGGCGACGAAGCGGCGCTTCACCGCGCTGCGCGTGCTGCGCCGGCACGTGCTGGCGCAGATTATGGTGGCGCGATTTGTGCGGCGCGGCGCCTTTGGACGAAGTAACCCGCAGCATCACGCTGCTGGCGGATTTTGCCGTCAATACCGCGCTGGAATTTGCCGAGAGCGCTGCCGCGCGTTTTCTACGGCACGCCGATCGGCCACCACAGCGGCAAAAGAGCAGCATTTGAGCGTGGTGGCGATGGGCAAGGCCGGCGGCTTTGAACTGAACGTTTTCTTCCGATCTCGATCTGATTTTTCGTCTCATCCCGAAGCCGGCGAAACCGACGGCCGCCGCAGCCGCGACAATCAGGAGTTTTTCACCAGGTCGGCCAGAAGCTGATCGCCCTGCTCGATCATGCCGAGAGCGAAGGCTTTGTGTTCCGCACCGATATGCGCCTTCGCCCCGACGGCGACAGCGGCGCCCTGGTGATCAGCGAAACCGCGCTCGAGCAGTATCTGGTCAGCCAGGGCGCGAGTGGGAGCGCTATGCCTGGTGCAAAGCCCGCGTGGTTACGCCGCATTACGAAAACGGCATCGCCGCTGGTCGCGCCCGTTTGTCTCCGCCGCTATCTCGATTACCGCGCTTACGAAGCGATGCGCGGCCTCGCACCGCCAAATCCGCGCCGAAGTCTCGCGCGAAAGGGCCGCATGACAACATCAAACTGGCGCTGGCGGCATCCGCGAAATCGAGTTTGCCGCACAGATTTTTCCAGATGATCCGCGGCGGCCAAAACCGCGCCCTGCAGCTTAGCAGGCACGCAGGAAACGCTGGAGAAGTTTTCGCCGAACACGGCATACTCGATGCCGAAACCGCCCGCGGCCTGCTCGATGCCTACCGCTTTTTGCGCCGCTGCGAGCACCGCCTCGCAGTATTGGGACGACCAACAAACCCAAAACCCTGCCGGAAAACGAAGAGCAGCGCCAACTCTTGGCAGAGAGCATGGGTTTTGCCGACTATCCGACGTTTTCAGGCTGTCTGCAGCACCGCGCGCGCGTATCGGCGGTGTTTGCCGACGTGCTCGGCGGCAGCGGCGATGCCGCGGAAAAACGACAGCGGCGGCAGCCTGTGGCAGCAGCTCGATGCCGCCAATGCCGCCGATACTTTGGGCAAGCTCGGTTTTCAGGCTGCTTTCCGCCCAAAGCGCTGGCCGAACTCCCGCTACAGCAGCTGGTACCGCCGGCTTTCTGCCGCCGCGCTGCCGCTGTTTGATGCGGTGCTGCCGCGCGCCATCGAAGCGGCCGCCGTCAGCAGCCAGCCCGATACGCGCTCGCCGCGGCTGGCCGAGTTTCAAACCGTCAGCCGCCGGCGCGTCTTATCTGGCCTTTTTGCAGCAGCATCCGGCGGCACTGGCGCAGCTGGCCGAACTCAATGCCCAAAGCGACTGGCTGTCGGACTATCTGCAGCGCCATCCCGCCCTGCTCGACGAATTGCTGTCTGCCAGCTGATGCAGCCTTTGGACTGGCAGACGCTGGAGCAGAACCCGGCCGCCGCGCTCGATGCCTGCGGCAGCGACACCGAAGCGGCGATGGACGCGCTGCGCCATTTCCAGCACGCGCAGATTTTCCGGCTGGCGGTGCAGGATCTGGCCGGCCGCTGAGCGTCGAGAGCCTGAGCGACGAATTGTCGCGGCTGGCCGATCTGGTGCTTGCCCAGCCCTGCGCGGCGCGTGGCGCAGCATTGCCAAGCCCCACCGCCCTGAGCCGCAGTTTGCCGTAATCGGCTACGGCGAAAGCTCGGCGGCAAGGAGCTGGGTTATTCTCGTCCGATTTGATCTGGTCTATCTTTATGAAGACGAGCATCCCGATGCCGCCGACACCTACGCCAAAACTCGCCCGCCGTCTCGGCACCTGGCTTTCCGGCAGCACCGGCGCCGGCACGCTGTACGACATCGACCTGCGCCTGCGCCCCAACGGCGACGCCGGCTTTCGGTGCACAGCCTGGCAGCCTTTGAAAAATACCAGCGCGAAGAAGCGTGGACTTGGGAACACCAGGCCTTGAGCCGCGCCCGTTTCGTGTGCGGCAGCCGCGCCATCGGCGGCGCTTTCGAGCGCATCCGCCGCAGCATTCTCGCCGGCGGGCGCGATAACGCCGCGCTGCGGGAAGACATCGCCGCCATGCGGGCGAAAATCGCCGCTTCGCACCCGCCGCAGCCTGAAAACGTCAAACATGCCGCCGGCGGCATTGTTGACGTCGAATTCTGTGCAGTATCTGATACTCGCCCACAGCCGCCGCCATCCTGAGCTTTTCGAAAACTACGGCAACATCGCCCTGCTGGAAATGGCCGCCCGCCGCCGGCTGGCCGACCCGCAGCAGGCCGCCGCCGCCGTGGCCGCCTACCGCCGCTTCCGCTACCTGCAGCACCGCACCAGCCTGCACGACCAGCAGCCTGAAGCCGCCGCCGCCGCCGATTACGCCGCCGTCCGCACCCTGTGGCGCAGCCTGTTTGGCAGCGAAACGCCGGCGGCAGCCTGAAAACCGACAAACACACCACGACAACACAAACCCCACTGACCACCGCCCAAATCATCGACCTGCACCGCATCCGCGCTGCCCGACGGCACCCCCGTCAGCCGCGCCCCTGCCTTCGCGCCGGCAGCGGCTGGTGGGCGCCTGGTGCTTCGACCATCTCAAAGCCCCCGCCGGCACCGGCATGCAGGTGGAAGCGCATCCGCACATCGGCCTGCAGACCTTCACCCTGGCTCTTGACGGCGAAATCCGCCACCGCGACAGCACCGGCAGCCACCAAAACCGTGCTGCCGCACCAGGTCGGCATTATGACCGCCGGAAACGGCATTTCGCATTACCGAGCACGGCGGCGCCGACAAACCGCTGCACGCCGCCCAGCTGTGGATTGCGCTGCCCGAACACGCCCGCCACCGCGCCCCCGAGTTCACCACCATCCGCAGCTGCCGCAAAGCGCAACACCCAATCTGCGCCTGACCTCGCTGGTAGGCAGCCTGAACGGGCTGCAGTCGCCGATAGCAGTACAGCCCGCTGGTGGCCGCCGATCTGCGCTGCACCGCCGATGGCGAAGTACGGCGTGCCGCGAGCGCATCGCCGCCCCGAACTCTCCGGCCGCGTTAAAGCGCAAAGCACCCTTAGGGCTGTCTTTTCAGGCTGCCTAAAAACAAAAACAAGCCCGAACCCGCATTCAGGCAGCCTGAAAACCATCGCCGGCGCGCCCCGCCGTCTCAGGCCGCCATCGCCGTAGGTGCGCCCCGCGCACCAAACCGTCCCGCCACAAACCCATACCAAACTTCAGGCCGCCATCGCCGCCCAATCGACAACGGCAGCCTGAAAACCCACCCGCAAACCATGTCCGAACACATCCTGATTATTTCCCCGTCGATCGGCGACTCGCGTGATGACCCAGCCGCTCTACCGCCGCCTGCACGAACTTCCGCCCGGCTGCCGCATCGACGCATCGCGCCCAAGCGGTCGCAGGGCGGTATTCGAGCGCATGCCGGAAGTGGCCGCCGTGCCTCGACAACCCTTTCGGCCACGGCGCATTGCGGCTGCGCGAGCGCTGGCGCACCGGCCGCGAGCTCGGCGCCGCGGCTGCGACCGCGTGATCGTGCTGCCCGGTTCGCTCTAAAGCCGGCCTGATCGCCTTTGCCACCGGCATCAAAAAGCGCACCGGCTATGCTCGGCGAAAGCCGCTATCTGCTGCTCAACGACATCCGCAAGCTCGACAAAGCTGCGCTGCCGCTGATGGTGGATCGTTACACCGCGCTGGCGCACCCTGACGCCGCCGATTTCAACGCATCTCGTCTCGCCCGCTGCTGGCAGTCGATCCCGCACCGCGCGCGCGCGCTGGCCAAGCACGGTTTTGGACGCTGCCGCCGCGCCGGTGGCCTTCTGTCCGGCGCGCCGAATACGGCCCGCCAAACGCCGGCCGGCGCGCCATTTTGCCGCCGCCGCCCGCCATTACGCCGCCGAAGGCCGCGCGGTGTGGCTGTTTGGCCTCGCAGAAAGACCATGCCGTTGCCGAAGAAATCCGCGAGCTTAGCGGCGGCGCTCGCACCAATCTGTGCGGCCGGACCACGCTGGGCGAAGCCATCGACCTGCTCTCCTGCGCCCATATCGTTGTCTGCAACGACAGCGGTCTGATGCACGTTGCCGCCGCCGCCGGCAGCCCGCTGGTGGCGGCGGTGTACTGGCTCGAGCAGCCCCGAGCATACCCGCCTTTGAGCGATGCTGCCCGCATCGCCACCCTGAATTTGGACTGCAGCCCCTGCTTTCAGCGCGAATGCCCGCTCGGCCATACCGACTGCCTGAACAAACTGATGCCCGAGCAGGTCATCCGGCTGGCGCAGGAAGTACGACGGCCGGATTAGCGTTTGCCTCGTGCATCTGGCAGCGGCAGCCTGAAAGCGCCCAAGCGTTTTCAGGCTGCCTTTGGCTTTTCAGGCTGCTTTCGCTCCTGCCAAGGCAGCCTGAAAACACCCGCTTTGTGGCATAATGCCGTCTTTTTCCGGCCGCGCTGCGGCAGTTTTCCGAGACCGTATCCCATGACTTCCCCACGCAAAATCCTCGTTACCTCCCGCGCTGCCCTATGCCAACGGCAGCATCCACCTCGGCCACATGGTCGAGCACATCCAAACCGACATCTGGTGCGTTTCCAAAAAGCTGCGCGGCCACGACTGCTGCTACTGCTGCGCTGACGACACCCACGGCACGCCCGTGATGCTGGCGCGCAAAACAAGGCGTGAAGCCCGAAGATATGATCGCCCGCGTGCGCGAAGAGCATCTGGTCGACTTTACCGGCTTTCTCATCGGCTACGACAATTACTACCCCACCCACTCGCCTGAAAACAAAGAATTTTCCGAAAAACCTCACCTCGCCCTGAAAGCCAACGGCAAAATCGAAAGCCGCACCATCGAGCAGCTTTTCGACCCCGAAAAACAAATGTTCCCGCCCGACCGCTTTGTCAAAGGCGAATGCCCCAAATGCCACGCCGCCGACCAATACGGCGACAACTGTGAAGTGTGCGGCACCACTTATTCCCCCACCGAACTCATCAAACCCTATTCCGCCGTATCGGGCGCCACGCCGGTATTGAAAGAGTCCGAACACTTTTTCTTCAAACTCGGCGAGTGCGCCGATTATTTGAAACAATGGACATCGGGCAGTACCACCCTTTCAGACGGCCGCGCAGCCGCATTTGCAGCCTGAAGCCTTAAACAAAATGAACGAATGGCTGGGCAAAGACGGCGAAACCACCCTTTCCGACTGGGACATCTCGCGCGACGCGCCTTATTTCGGCTTTGAAATCCCCGGTGCACCGGGCAAATACTTCTGTGTGGCTCGATGCGCCCGTGGGCTATATGGCCTCGTTTAAAAACCTGTGCAGCCGTCTCGGCCTTAATTTTGACGACTATTTCCGCGCCGACTCCGACACCGAGATGTACCACTTTATCGGCAAAGACATCTTGTATTTCCACGCCCTGTTTTTGCCGGCCATGCTGCATTCTCCGGCCACCGCGCCCCCACCGGCGTATTCGCCCACGGCTTTTAACCGTGGACGGCCAAAAATGTCCAAATCGCGCCGGCACGTTTATCACCGCCAAATCCTATTTGGAACAAAAACTAAACCCCGAATGGATGCGCTACTACATCGCCGCCAAACTCAACAGCAAAAATCGAAGACATCGATTTGAACCTGCAAGACTTTTATCTCGCGCGTCAACAGCGATTTGGTCGGCAAGTATGTGAATATCGCCGCCCGCGCATCCGGTTTCATCGCCAAACGCTTTGAAGGCAGCCTGAAAGACGTATCCGGCAGCGCCTTGCTGAAAAACTCGCCGCCGAGAGCGAAACCATCGCCGCCGCCTACGAAGAGCGCGCATACGCCCGCGCCCTGCGCGACATCATGGCGCTGGCCGACGCGGTAAAACGAATACACCGACGCCAACAAACCGTGGAACTCGCCAAGCAGGCAGGCTAGCGCGCCTGCACGAAGTGTGCAGCGAGCTGATTAACGCCTTTGCCGTATTGAGCGTGTATCTCGCGCCCGTGTTGCCGCGCGTTGCTGAACAGGCCGCCGCGTTCTGAATCTCCCCGCGCTGGGACATGGCTGCGCAAACCCCTGCCCGCAGGCCACGCCATCAACAAATACGAACATTTAATGCAACGAGTGGAGCAAACCCAAGTGGACAACTTAATCGAAGCCAACAAACAGCATTCAGGCTGCCGCCGCACCCGCCGAAGCCGAGAGCCGATACGAAAAGTCGCCGAGCAGGCTAGTTTCGACGACTTTGTCAAAATCGACATGCGCGTCGCCAAAGTCATCAACTGCGAAGCCGTAGAAGGCAGCACCAAGCTTTTGAAATTCGACCTGATTTCGGCTTTGAAAAACGCGTTATCTTCTCCGGCATCGCCGCCAGCTACCCGAATCCCAGCGAACTCAACGGCCGCATGGTCATCGCCGTCGCCAACTTCGCCCCGCGCAAAATGGCCATCGGCGTATCCGAAGGCATGATTCTTCCGCCGCCGCCGCCGACGGAAAAATTGAAGCTCTTGGACGTGGACGCGGGTGCACAACCGGGGATAAAAGTGGGTTAGTTAGTTTTCAGGCTGCCTTTTATTTAAACGAAGGCAGCCTGAACAAGTTTTCTAATCTCTACGCTTCAAATCATTATGAACAACGATCATTCCAATCAAAATTCATACGGTACCATCGCCCGCTGGCAAGATGACAAAGGTTTTGGCTTTATTATGAATCGAGCCAATGGCGAAGAAATCTTTTTCCATATTAGCCAATACAAAGGGCAGCAGCCGTCCACATCTAGGTGAGCGTGTTATATTCAAAATAGAGCGGGGAAGTAACGGCAAACTTCAAGCGGTTCGCGTTCAACAAGAAAGCTTTGTGTTAGAACAGCAGCGTAGACGCCGCCAATATAAACAACAGCAAGAAGCATTCGACAGCAAACGCAAATGGCACAGCTTCATTGCCGTACTGCCAGTATTGGCACTTTTGATCGGCTACTTATTGGGTAATGCCGCTATCGTTACTCGCATGGTATTTGGTCTTAAGCGTTCTTACTTTCCTTTTCTATTACAAAGACAAATCTGCTGCACAAAACGGCAGTTGGCGCACACCTGAAAATACATTGCATCTGCTTATCTTGCTGGAGGCTGGGAGGCGCAATGCTTGCCCAAACCTGGTTAAGACACAAATCTCAAAAAGAAAGAATTTCGTTTCACCCTATTGGATTACGGTAGGACTCAATCTGATCAGGTTAATTTTGGCTATTGACTTCATCTAAAGGAAAAATGCTTTTAAATTACTTTAGCAACTTGCTGTAATTCATTAAGCCGAAAGCAGCCTGAAAGCAGAATCCCGCTTTCAGGCTGCTTTTGCCGTTCTGTTCAGTCAGGCAGCCTGAAAACGCTGCTGCTGCGGTTTCAGGCCGCCTGCGCCGATATGTTAAAATGCCGCCTTTGCAGTTTTTGCCACGGATATCCGCCATGACCGACATCATCCCGCTGCCGCCGGAAGGCGACAGCCTCGATTCTCGCCCAATATGCCGAGCGCGCCTATCTCGAATACGCGATGAGCGTGGTCAAGGGCGGGCGCTGCCCGACGTGGGCGACGGCCAAAGAAAACCGTGCAGCGGCGGATTCTGTTTGCATGAAAGAGATGGGCCTGGCGGCCAATGCCAAGCCGGTGAAGTCGGCGCGTGGTCGGCGAGATTCTCGGCAAATACCATCCGCACGGCGACAGTTCGGCCTCATGAAGCGATGGTGCGCATGGCGCAGGACTTCACCCCTGCGCTATCCGCTGATCGACGGCATCGGCAACTTCGGCCTCGCGCGACGGCGACGGCCTCGGCGGCGATGCGCCACCGAAGCGCGGCTGACGCCGATTGCCGAGTTGTTGTTGTCCGGAGCTACATCAGGGCACGGTGGATTTTGTACCCAATTACGACGGTGCCTTTGAAGAACCGGTATCCCTGCCCGCGCGGCTGCCGATGGTGCTGCTTAACGGCGCGTCAGGCATCGCGGTGGGCATGGCCACCGAAATTCCGCCGCACAATCTGGGCGAAGTAACCCAAGCGGCGGTTGCGCTGTTGAAAAAGCCTTATCTGCAAACGGCGGATCTGATGGAATACATCCCCGCGCCCGATTTTTGCCGGCGGCGGCCGCATCATCACGCTGCACAAGGATTTGCTGGCGCTGTATGAAACCGGCAGGGGCAGCGTGCGGGTGCGGGCGCGTTACGAAGTGGAAAAACTGGCGCGCGGCCAATGGCGCGTGATTGTCAGCGAGCTGCCGCCCAACACCAACGCCGCCAAAATTCTGGCGGAAATCGAAGAGCAGACCAATCCCAAGCCCAAAGCGGGCAAAAAACAGCTCAATCAAGACCAGCTCAATACCAAAAAGCTGATGCTGATTTAATCGAGCGCGTGCGCGACGAATCGGACGGCGAACATCCGGTGCGTTTGAGTTCGAGCCCAAATCCAGCCGCATCGAGCCGGAAAGTTTCGTCAATACGCTGATGGGCGCAAACCGGCCTGGAAGGCAATGTGCCGGTAAATCTGGCGATGATGGGCAACGACAAGCGCCCAGCGCAGAAAAACCCTGAAAACCATTTTGCAGGGAATGGCTGATTACCGTGTTGCTCACCTGACCCGCCGTTTGGCGCACCGACTGGCGCAGGTGGAAAAAGCGCATCCATATTCTCGAAGGGCGGATGGTGGTTTTCCCGCATATCGACGAAGTGATTAAAGTTATCCGCGAGTCTGACGAACCCAAGCCCGGATTTGATGGCGGCTTTCGGTTTGAGGACGTTCAGGCCGAAGACATTTTGAAATCTGTCTGCGCCAGCTCGCCCGTCTCGAAGGCTTCAAGCTGGAAAAAGAATTGAACGACTTACGCGAAGAACAAGGCAGCCTGAAAAATCTAGCGGCCGATGAAGGCGAAAAAGAAAAAGCTGATGGTCAAAAGAGATGCAGGCCGATGCCAAGCAGTTTGGCGACGAAAGGCGCACGCTGGTTCAGGGCTGCCGAACGCGCCGCGCTACTCCAAACCACTGCCGACGAGCCGGTTACCCTGATTCTGTCGCAAAAAGGCTGGATACGCAGCCGCGCCGGCCACGGGCTGGATTTGGCGCAAAACCGCGTTTAAAGAAGGCGACGCGCTGCAACAGGTATTAGAGAGCCGCAGTGTGCTAGCCCGTAATCGTGTCTCGACACGCTCGGGCGCAGCGTATACTGTCGATACCGCCGCCATCCCTCGGCGGGCGCGGCGACGGCGTGCCGCTGGCGTCGCTAATCGAACTGCAGGCCGGCGCCCTGCGTGCTGTGCATTTTGTCGGGGCAGCCTGAAACCACCATCTGCTGGCCAATTCCGGCGGCTACGGCTTTATCGCCAAGCTCGAAGACATGGCTTCGCGCGCAAGCGGGCAGCGTGTTGATGACGCTCGACAAGGGCGAGCAGGTGCCGATGCCGGTGCGCGTGTACCAGTCCGCCCTGATCAACCCCGACTGCCGCGGTGACTCGCCGCCAGCGCCGGCAAAACGCTTGCTGGCTTCTCCCGCCGCCGAGATGAAAATCATGGCCAAAGGCCGCGGCCTGCAATTGATGTCGCTGGCCGAAGGCGATACGCTCGCGCTCACCGAAATCACCGACGCCGCCGAATACACCGCCGAAATCGCCGCGCAAACGCGGCGGCACTCAGCCGCGAGCGCCTGCGCGTGGCCGACATCGACGGCAAACGCGGCCGCAAAGGCAAGCTTTTAGACCTTTTCAGGCAGCCTGAGGCATCCGCGGCGCAGGGCAGCCTGAAAACGGAGAAGCATAAGGATGGGCATTAAAAATCGAACTGGCCAAACAGCCGAACTGGCAGGAATGGCTACGACTACAGCAAGCGGGTTATCGGCCTGCTCAATATCGCCCGCATCGCCATTTTGTTTTCGCTGCCGATTTTCTCCACCATGCTGGTGCATATGAAATCGGTGCATTATGTGCCGTTGCTGCGCAATCAGTATTGGCTGTCGGTATGGTGCATTGCCTACGGCTTTGTGATTATGGTCAGCATCGCCTCATCCGGGCTGGCAGCACCAGGGCACCAATCTGCCCAACGCCAGCTCGGTAGTGGACATCACCATGATGGCGCTTTTGAGCTTTCTGGCCGGCGGCGTCAGCTCCGGCTTCGGCATCCTGATGCTGCCCTTTCTTGCCGCCGCCTGCCTGCTCAGCTACGGCCGCTATCCCTTTCTACGGCACCTATGCCGCGCTGCTGGTGGCGTGCAATACCGCTTTTTCGCTGTGGCCGATGAGCGCCGACATCATGCGCAACAACCCGCCGGTGGTGGCCGGCCAGATTCTGCTGATCGCCGCCTCGCTACGCCGTCGCCCTATAGTGACTTCGTCTTTTCCGCCAGCTACTCTGAGTAATGCCGGCGATTCCGTGCTCCAGCACCGCCGCGCCTACGAGCGTTTGCGCGCGCTCAACCAAATCGTGTTCAACCGCGTGCAGGAAGCGGCGCTGGTGATTGATGCCGACAGCAAGCTGTGGTCGTGCAACCGCCAGGCGCTGAAATATTTTCCCCAATCTGGTGGTCGGCGGCACGGTGCCCTTTGCCGGCGAGCTGGCGCATCAGTGGATCGGTTCGGGCAAGGCCGGCTTTGAGCAACCGCCGCACTGGAAGGGTTGCTGATGCACGTGCGCGCGGTGCCGATCGTGCAGAAAAACACCGAGCTGTTGATTCTGTTTATCCGCTCCTGACCGCGACCGCCAGGCCGAGGCGCAGAACGTCAAACTTACCCTCGCTGGGCATGCTCACCGCCAACCTTGCCCACGAAATCCGCAACCCGCTCTCCGCCATCCGCCAGGCAAACGGCCTGCTCACCGAATCGGCCGAGGGCGATCCCTTTAAGCGAAAAACTCACCGGCATCATCGAAAACAACACCGCCCGCATCGACAAAATGATTGAGGAAGTCTCCTCGCTCAACAAACGCGACCGCATCCGCACCGAAAGCATCCGCCTGATTCCCTTTTTGTCGGCCAGTTTGTGCAGGAGTTTCTGCTGGCGCGCCCGGAGGTGCTCAACGGCTGCCTGACCACCGACATGCCGCCGGAAAAAGTCGAAGTCGCCTTCGATGCCATGCATTTGCAGCAAATTTTATGGAACCTCTGCAACAATGCCCGGCGCCACAGCAGCAAAGGCAAAGAGAGCGTGGTTATCAGCGTCGGCTACCAAGACGAGCGCCACATATCCCTGCGCGTATGGGACGACGGCCCCGGCGTGGCCGTTGAAATGCTGCCCCACCTTTCGAGCCTTTCCAAACCAACCAGGCGCAAGGGCACCGGACTCGGGCCGTATGTTGCCCGCGAGCTGGCGCATGCCAATAAGGGCGATCTGAGCTACCTGCCGCGCGCCAAATCCTTCGAATTGATCCTACCGAGAGTGAAAAATATGAGCAAAAACAGCCTGAACCGCCCCGTATTGGTGGTGGACGACGAAGCCGATATCCGCGATTTGATGGAAATGACCCTGATGAAGATGGGGCTCTCCGTCGAGACCGCCGAGGGCGTGAATGCCGCGCGCAAAAACTCGACCAAAGCAAATACCGCTGGTACTCACCGATATGCGTATGCCCGGACGGCTCCGGCCTCGAAGTGGTCGAATACATCAACGAAAAAGGCTTGACGTGCCGGTGGCCGTCATCACCGCTCGGCAATGCCGACCAAGCGGTGCAGGCGCTGAAAATCGGTGCTTTGACTACCTGCGTAAAGCCCATCACCCTCGCCCAGCTGCGCTACGCTGGTGAAGTCGGCGATCAAAGTCCAAGACGAAGGCTCGGCTGCCCGAAACCGCAGCCGCAGACACAGGCAGCCTGAAAGAGCGAAGTCCAAAGCGAAGTGCCCGCCGCTGTTGAAGAAACCGTCCAGCCGGCCAAACCGCGCATCGTGCGCAGCAGCAAAACCGACCGCCGATGCTGGCGGCGGCAGCAGCGATCTGCCCCGCCTGCTCGGCTCCTCGCCGCAGATCGAGCAGGTGCGCCAGCTGATCCGCAAGCTCGCCGGTGCCAACGTGCCGGTGTACATTTTCCGGCGAATCCGGTTCCGGTAAAGAGCAGGCCGCCCGCAGCATCCACGAATTGTCCGACCGCCGCGACGGCCCCTTTTATCGCCGTCAACTGCGGTGCCATCCCCGAAAACCTGATGGAAAGCGAGTTTTTCGGCTACAAAAGGCAGCTTCACCGGCGCCGACCAAGACCGCTTAGGCTTCTTCCAGCACGCCCACGGCGGCACGCTGTTTCTCGACGAAGTGGCCGACCTGCCGCCGGCGATGCAGGTCAAACTCTTGCGCGCCATTCAGGAAAAAGCCGTGCGCCGCATCGGCGATGCGCAGGAAGCGCAAGTGGACGTGCGCATCGTTTCCGCCATCCCACAAAAACCTTGCCGCCTTGGTTGAATCCGGCCAGTTCCGCCAAGACTTTGTTCTACCGCCTGAACGTCGTTACCCTCAATATGCCTCGCCCTGCGCGACATGCGCGAAGACCTCGAAGGCTCGATCGACCGCCTGCCGCAGCGCCACCACGGCAGCGGCGTCAGCATCAGCCCCCGCCGCCCGCAAAGCGCTGCTGCAATACAGCTATCCGGGCAACTTCTGCGAGCTGGAAAACATCCTGAGCGCGCCGTCGCCCCGGCCGCCGGCAACACCATCGAAGTGGACGATTTACAGCTTATCGCCGACCCTGCTGCTGGCCAAAGCCGAGCCGGCCATCGGCCCAGCAACGGCCACAGCGAAGACCATGCCGCCAGCGAACACCAGGATTATCGACGGCCTCGCCGGGCTTTCGTTTGGGTTCAACGCAGATTCAGGACTATCTCGACAGCATCGAGCAGCAGATTCTCGAATACGCGCTCAAAATCAGCCAAAAACAACCGCACCCAGGCGGCGAAGATGCTCGGCATCAGCTTCCGCTCGATGCGCTACCGGCTCGAGCGGCTCAATATCGAATAAAGTTTTCAGGCTGCCCGCGCTGTGCTGGGCAGCCTGAAAGAAAGCAGCCTGAAAAGTGTCATGCCGTCATTTCGCACCGCCAGCAAAAGCAGCCTGAAACTCTAGCGGGTCTCAGGCTGCTTGCTTTTTGTGCTGCTGCGTATGAGTTTGGCAGCCTGAAAGCGGAAAAACGGCTTTTTCAGGCTGCCTTTATCAGACGGCAACGGCGGCTTTAATGTGCGGATGCGGGTTGCAGCCGCTTAATTCAAAAGTCTTCGTATTTGAAGTCAAACAGATTATCCACCGCCGGATTCAGGGTCATGCTCTGGCAGCGGGCGCGGTCTCGCGGGTGAGCTGCAGTCTGGCCTGCTCGAAGTGGTTGCTGCAGAGATGGGCATCGCCCAGGGTGTGGATAAACTCGCCCGCCTCGCAGGCCGCAGACTTGGGCGACCATCATGGTCAGCAGGGCATAGCTGGCGATGTTAAACGGCACGCCGAGAAAGATGTCGGCGCTGCGCTGGTAGAGCTGGCAGGAGAGTTTGCCGTCGGCCACGTAAAACTGAAACATAGCGTGGCAGGGCGGCAGCGCCATTTCATCGACCAGCGCGGGATTCCAAGCGGAAACAATCAGGCGGCGGCTGTCGGGGTTGCGCTTTGATTTGGTCAATGAGTTTGGCGATTTGGTCGATGCTGCCGCCGTCGGGCGTCGGCCAGCTGCGCCACTGGTAGCCGTAAACCGGGCCGAGATCGCCGTTTTTCGTCGGCCCATTCGTCCCAGATGGTTACATTGTTGTCGTGCAGGTATTGGATGTTGGTGTCGCCACGCAGAAACCACAAAAGCTCGTGGATGATGGAGCGCAGGTGCAGTTTTTGTGGTCAGGAGCGGGAAGCCGTCTTGCAGCTTAAAGCGCATCTGGTAGCCGAACACCGAACGGGTGCCGGTGCCGGTGCGGTCGGATTTGTCGGTGCCGTGGTCGAGGACGTGGCGCATCAGGTCGAGATATTGTTTCAGGGATAGCGGGGGCGGATGAGCCAGGCAGCCTGAAAGCCGGCGGGCGGTTTCAGGCTGCCTGCTCGATGGCTTGGATAAACTGCGCGGCGACGTCGTAGCCTTTTTGCTTGGTGATTTCGAAAGCCGGTGGGGCTGGTTACGTTGACTTCGGTGAGATGGCTGCCGATAACGTCCAGGCCGGCGAGCATGATGCCGCGCCGTTTGAGTTCGGGGGCGAGGCTGGCGATTTCACGGTCGCGTTCGAGAGCTCCTGCGCTACGCCGCGGCCGCCGGCGGCGAGGTTGCCGCGCGTTTCGCCCCTGCTGCGGGATGCGGGCGAGGGCGAAGGGGACGACTTTGCCGTCGATTACCAGAATGCGCTTGTCGCCGTGCACGATTTCGGGGATGAGCGCTGCGCCATAATGGTGCGGCTTTCGCTGCATCAGCATTTCCAGCACGCTGCCGGTGTTGGGGTCGCCTTCGCGCAGCCCGAAATGCCCATGCCGCCCATGCCGTCGAGCGGTTTGACGATGATGTCGCCGTGCTGATGCAAAAAGGCGCGGATGTCGGCGGCGCGGGTGGAAACCAGCGTGGGCGCGGTGAACTGGGGAAGTTGAGAATGGCGAGTTTTTCGTTGAAATCGCGCATCGCCTGCCCGCTGTTGAACACTTTGGCGCCGTGGCTTTCGGCCAGCGTCAAAAGCTGGGTGGCGTAAAGGTATTGCATGTCGAACGGCGGGTCGGTGCGCATAATCACGGCATCAAAGCGCGGTCAGCGCGGTTTCGGCGGCGGGGGCAGCCTGAAACCAGGCGTGGTCGTGATCGTGGCGGGCGCCGACAACTCAAATTCGGCTGCCTGCGCCACCACCCGCCCGTTTTTTCACCGACAGCGCACCGCTCAGGGTGTGGAACAGGCGGTGGCCGCAGCGGGCGGCTTCGCGCATCATGGCGTAGGTGGTGTCTTTATAGGTTTTGAAACCGACCATCGGGTCGGCGATAAACAGGATGTCCATAATCGGCTTTCGGGGAGATAAAGGGGCGGCGGGGTTTTCAGGCTGCCTGAAATGATGGAATTCAGATGGGCCAGCAGCGGCAGCGGTTTGAGCGTGAGTTTCAGGTTGTCGTCGCGCACTTTAAAACAGCAGATCGATATTCGGATGCTTGCCGGGATGCTGTTCGGCATCGGCAACGTGTTCGGCAAACCAGGCCAGCCCTGCGCGGCGGCTTTTTGGCGTTCAGGCAGTTTGAAAAGCGCTCGGAGAGCGCGTTGTAGAGTTTCAGGCTGCCGAGTTTGCCTTCGACGGCGGGAATGTGGTGGACTGTATGGCCGTTTTCATCCAACACTCTGCCGGAAAGGCGGGAAATATCGGGCATTTGGGCGAGGTTTTCTGAAAGTTCATGGCGGGTTCCTGGGTTAGGCGGTCAATTGGATCAGGCGGCGGGCGCTGTCGAAGGCGGCGGAAAGTTTCAGGCCGCCCCTGCTGCGCTTCAGCAGACTGCCGGCGGCATCGCGCGCACGGCGGTTTGGTAGCCTTTGCGCGCAGATAGCATTCGAGCGCGTGAAGCTGGTCGTAAACCGGATAGGCGGCGATCAGCTGGGAAAATACCGAGGTGAGCCGTTTTTGCTCGATGGCGGGATTGGGATGGGCGCCGGGTCTTCGGTTGTAGCCGACGTTCAGCAGCAGGGTGAAGTCGCCCAGATTAAGCGGGTAATAGCCCAGCGCGCCGAACATGCCGACGGCAAACAGACCGAGACGGTGCATCTGGTCGCCGCTGTAGGGGTTTTGTCCATGCAGAAAAACGGCAGCACGAATTTTTCGCCCAGCTGGCGCAGCCGCGCCGACTGCTGGACAAAGGGGCTGTCGCCGCCGACGGTTTGCTGGCCCAGCCCCACAGCCAGGTGTCGGACGTGTGCGCCAGACTGCCGATCAGCTGCACGTCGTATTCGCTGCCGTCGGCAAAACGCAGCCGGCCGCGGCCCAAATCGACTTCGGCTTCGCCGGCATCGGCGGTTTCTTCGGCAAACTGCTGCTGGCGCTCAAAGCCGAGCGCGGCGTATTGCTCGAACCACTGCTCGAAGTTTTCCGGCTTGGCGCTGCGGCCGCCGCCGTCGCTGCCGAACAGCTTGACAGCCATCCCATAAGGTTTCTTTCTGATTGATTGCAGCGCTTTCAGGCTGCTTTTGGGGTTTCAGGCAGCCTGAAAAGCCGAATATCAAAATATCCCTAGCACCCAGCGCGTGCCGAAAATCTTGTCGCCGGCATCGCCCAGGCCGGAATGATGTAGCCTTTTTCGTTCAGATGGCTGTCGAGCGCGGCGGTACAGATGGCAACGTCCGGATGGGCGGCAGCCACCGCCTGCACGCCTTTCGGGCGCGCCACCAGCACCAGCGCCTTGATCGGCGGCAGCCTTTGTTTCAGAAGATCGATGAAGCGACCATCGAGCCGCCGGTGGCGAGCATCGGGTCGATAATCAGCGCGGGGCGTTGATCCATCTTATCGACCAGTTTTTTTCAAAATACGGCACCGGCTGCGGGGTGGTTTCGTCGCGCTGCAGGCCGACGACGCTAATTTTGGCGGTGGAATCAGATCGAGCACGCCGTCGAGCATGCCCAAGCCGGCGCGCAGAATCGGCACCACGGTAATCGTTTTGCCTTTGATACACTCGCCTTCGATTTCGCCGCACCAGCCCTCAAAACGGTAAGACTCGGTGGGCAAAATCGCGGCTGGCTACAGGCCATCAGCCGCGAGAGTTCTTTGGCCAGGGTGCGGAATTTGCTGGTGTTGCAGTCGGCGGCGCGCATCAGCGAGAGCTTGTGGCGCACCAGCGGGTGGTCGATGATGTTCAGGGTCATGGCGGCATTGGCTTGGGGACACTTGAAAACGGCCGGATTCTAACATTTCGCCTGCCCTGCGGCAAAAGGCGCGGGGGCTTTTCAGGCTGCCTGCAGGGGCACTATGGAGCGCCGGCTCGATTCGCTATATACTTTGCGCCTTTTTCCCGTTTTTCTTCCGCCATGTCCGGCCGCACCTACCGCCCCGCCACCGCCAAACGGCAGCGCTTTACCTGCTCAACGCCACCCCTGCCCGCTCATCAGGCGGACTGCCCGGTGTGCGGCCTGCGGCGTGCGCTGCCGACGCTGTATCAGGGGCAGGAGCGTCCCTGCCCGCGCTGCCACCATCCGCTGGCGCGCATCGAAAGCCGGCCGTATATGATGACGCTGGCTTGCGCGCTGGCTCTCGCTGATCGTGCTGCTGTTGGTGCACAGCTTGCCTTTGTAACGATTGCGATGCCGGGGGTGTATTCGCCGCTGCGGCTGCCTGAAATGCTGTTTACCCTGCTGGGCGGCGACTGGGGTTTTCTCGGCGGCGTGCTGTTTGTGTTTACTTTCGGCGTGCCGCTGTTGTTTGTGCTGCTGTGCCTGTATCTGTATTTTCGCTGTGGCAGGGCAAAACGCCGCCGGGCATGCTGTGGGCGGCGCGGCTGATTACCCGCCTGCGCCATGCGCTGATGGTGGACGTGTTTTTTATTTCGGTGATGGTGGCCTACATCAAAATCGTAACCGTGGCGCAAGTGGATTTCGGCGCCGCGTTTTGGCTGCTGCCGGTATTGGCGCTGCTCTTGCTGCGCACTTCGCTGGCGGTGTCGGAACATTGGGTGTACCGCCAGATCCGCCGCACCCGCCGGCTGAGAGCCTTTCAGGCTGCCGAAAACACCGTCTGCTGCACCCGCTGCCTGCATTTTCGCCCGCTCTCCGAAGGCTTTTTGCGGCGTGTGCGGCACCGAACTCGGCCACCGCCGTCCGGGCAGCCTGTCGCTGTCGGCCGCTTTTTGCTGGCGGCGGCGATTCTTTACCCTGCCGGCCAACCTGCTGCCGATTATGATTTCCTCCAACCCGCTCAAAACCGAAATCAGCACCATTATGAGCGGCATCATTTTTGATGTGGAACGACGGCGACAAGCTGATTGCCGTCATCATTTTCAGCGCCAGCATCGCGGTGCCGACGCTGAAAAATCCTGTCGATGCTGGTACTGCTTTACCGCGCCCGCTTCGGCCGCTGATGCCGGTGTGGGCGATGTCGCTGCAGTACCGTATCACCGAAGCGGTCGGCCGCTGGTCGATGATCGATGTGTTTGTGATCATTATGATGATGAGTGCCTTTCACACGCCGATCGCCCACGTCAGCCCCGGCCCGGCGTCGGTGTATTTTTGCCTGGTGGTGATACTCACCATGTGCTCGGCCTATTTTTCGACCCGCGCCTGCTGTGGGATCATGCCGTTGCCGAGCGTCCTTCTTCCGAACCTTGATTTTTCAGGCTGCCTGAAACATGACTACCCCGAAACTCCAGCCCCAAAACCCGCGCCGTCGATTGAAGACGCCCGCATCCGCAACAGCCGCACCCTGCGCTCCACCGTGTGGTTGATTCCCTTGCTCGCCGCGCTTACCGGCGCCTGGCTCTGGTGCAGAACGCCCGCAGCAAAGGTCCCGAAATCACCCTGCTGATGGACAACGCCGAAGGCATCGAAGTCAATACCACCGCCGTTAAGGTGCTGAACGTCGAAGTCGGCCGCGTGGTCAATATCCGCCTGCGCGACGACCAAAGCGGCGTGGAAATCACCGCCCGCATGAATAAAGATGTTGCCCTGCTGATGCGCAAAGACACGCAGTTTTGGGTGGTTAAGCCGCGCATCGACCAAAACGGCATCACCGGCCTGGGCACGCTGGTTTCCGGCTCCTACATCGCCTTCACTCCCGGCAAAGCAGCAGAAAAAGCCAGCGAGTTCACCGTATCCGACCTCGCCGCCGGTGGCCGCCATCGGCCAAAAGCGGCCTGCGGCTCTTTTCTTTCCGGCAAAAACGGCAAAATGGTCAATGTCGGCAGCCCCGTGCTGTATGAAAAACCACATCGTCGGCACCGTCGAATCGGCCGACTTCGCCCCCGCCGACCAAACCGTGCACTACACCATCTTCATCCACAGCCCCAACGAAAGCTCGCTTCCGCCGACAGCCGTTTTGGCTCGACAGCGGCCTGCGCGTGCAAAACCGGCGGCGGCGGTTTGAGCATCGACAGCCCGCCGCTTCGCCCTGCTCTCCGGCGCCATCTCCTTTTCCACGCCCAGCCACGCCGGCAGTTCCACCCAGTCGGTTTCAGCGGCCAGAACTTCAAAAATCTACAACAACCGCGCCGAAGTCGAAAAACCTGCCCGGCCCGCGCACCCTTTATTACACCGTGTTTTTCCAGGGCTCGGTGCGCGGTTTGAAAGCGGCGCACCCTGTCGAATACAAAGGACTGCGCATCGGCAGCGTGGCCGCTGTGCCCCATTTTGCCGCCGGCGACAGCCTGAAACTGCTGGAAAACGGTTGGTCTCCGGTGCGCATCCGCATCGACCCCGAACGGCTCGGAAGCCGGCGCCGAGCCGCAAAGCCGCGAATACCGGCAGCAGGTTTTTCAGGCTGCCTCCGTCGCGGTCTGGCCGCCACCATCGGCAGCAACAATCTGATTCTGGGTAGCAAAAATGATCGAATTGAGCGAAGAGAGCGGCATCTGTTGCGCCCGCACGCCGAATACGCCGGCGATCCGGTACTCGCCAGCCGCAGCGGCGGCGATTTGCAAGATCAGGTCGGCAAGCTGTTGGCTCAAACTCAACGATCTCGCCGCTGGAGAAAAACCGTTGGCGAGCTGAACGGCAATCTGCGCGAGCTGCGCCAGACCCTGAAAAACGCCCAGCGCATGATGGGGCAGCGCCGAAAATACGCGTAATTCCGCCAACCGCCTGATCGGCAGCTCCCGTTACCCAGCAGCCGCCGGCCGAGCTCGCTAGCACACCCTGCAGCAGCTGCGCCAAACCCTTGGCGGTATCTCGCCGCAGTCGCCGCCTATCAGGACGCCCAGCAAACCCTTAGACAGCATCGACCGCACCCTGCGCGACGCCCAGCCGCTGCTCAATACCCTCAAAGAGCAGCCCAACGCCCTGATTTTCAAAACGCAGCGCCCAAGACCCCACCCCGAAAGGAAGCCGATGAACCGCCTGCTCCCCTTGCCGTTGCCCTGCTGCTTGCCGCCTGCGGCAGCACCCCGCCGACGCAGTATTACCAGCTGCCCGACAGCGCTTTCAGGCTGCCTGAAAACCGTGCCGCCACCCGCCACGCCACCGCCGTGCGCGTGCGTCTGGCCGAACCCATCGGCAGCGGCAGCCTGCTTTATCAAACCGACGCCCACCATCTGAACCCTTGCCCAAAGCAATCTGTGGGCGGCACCGCTGGCCGACACCCTGGCCGCCGCCTTTGCCAACCGCTCAACCGCAGCGGCGTCGCCCTGTATCTGCCCGCCAAACTCGCCAACGATAATGCCCCGTGCTCGACATCCATCTCGACCGCTTTCAGGGCAGCTATCGGGGGCAGACCGAAAATCAGCGGCACCGCCCGCCGCCCCGACGGCAGCATCAAGAGCTTCCACGTCCTTACCCCGCAGCAGGGCGACGGCTATCCGGCGATGGTTGACAGCCTCAACCGCGGCTTCGACGGCGCCGCGGAGCAGATTGGCCGTTGAAACCTGTCATAAGCAGCCTGAAAACCGTTTGGCGGTTTTCAGGCTGCTTTGTCTGGGCGCAAGAGCCGGATGGCGCGGATTTTTGGTTTCAGGCTGCTTTTTGGGGGCAGGCAGCCTGAAAGATTTAGCGCGGCAAACGTTTTTCAGGCTGCTTGGGGCGAAATATGAGAGACGGCATCAGTTTGCCGTCAGCCGGTTGCGCAGCCAGCGGGCGGCAGGGCATTTCCACCGGCCTGCAGACCGATGGGGCTGATCTGCTGGCCGGCAAGTATTTCGCGGCAGCGCTGTGCAGCCAAACGGCGGCGGAAACCGCTTCTTCAACCGCAATGCCCTGCGCCATCAGGGCTGCCGATCATGCCGGAAAGGACGTCGCCGCTGCCGGCCACCGCCAAACCGGCGTTGCCGCTGGGATTAACGTGCAAAAAGCCGCGCGACGACGAAATCACGGTCTGATGGCCTTTTAGCCACCACCCACGAACGATAACGGCTGGCCAGCTCGCGTGCTGCCCACGAGCGGTTGGCCTGCACTTGGTTCACGCTGATATTGAGCAGGGTGCGCGGCTTCGCCCGGATGCGGGGTCAGCACCAGATCGGCGCGTTTGCCTCAGGGGAAAAAGCTGCGGGTTTTCAACCAGGATATGCAGGGCGTCGGCATCAAGTACCAGCTGGCGGATGCCGCTGTTCCACAGAGCTTGGATCAGGCGCACGGCGTTGTCGTCGCGGCCGAGACCGCAGCCGGCCACCCAAGTGTCGATGCCGGGGGCGCTTGAGCACTTTGGGCAGGGTGTCGAGAATCGCTCAGGGGCGGACGGGGTCGGCAGCCAGCGGCAAAGCGGCTTGCTGAAAGCGGCAATCGCTGCCGCAGCCGGTGTACAGGGCAGCGGACGCGGCCAGCAGTACCGCGCCGCTCATGCCTTCGGCGCCACCGATTACGGCCAGCGTGCCGAAAGTACCGTTTGTGGCTGTCTTCCGGGCTCGCGGCCGCACAGGCCGGGATAATGTTTTTCGCGCGTATTCGCGGTAGGTGCGGACGTCGTAATTGGGGGCAATCAGTGAACCCGGACATAGTGTTTCCCGTAGTCTGTCTGTTCTGGGATGTTTCAGGCTGCTTTTAAGGCAGCCTGAAAACGATTTGGATTCCCAGCATGAAGTGCTTGGGTTTTTAAGTTTAGCAGCGTTCCGGCGGACGGCGTTTCGTCGTAATCGAAAGCCGCCGCACCGGCAGGATTTTCAGACCGCCTGAAAACATTCTGCCAGACGTTTTGCCGCAAAATGCGGGTAGGTAAAGGCACTGCCGGCCTGCGGCAGTGCCTGTTCGGGCAAGGCTCAGATTTTAAGAATCCGCTCGCCGCGGCCGATGCGCGGCGGCGCCGGTGCGCACGGTTTCCAAAATCAGGCTTTTTGGGCAAAGCGCTTCCAAGAAGCTGTCGAGTTTGTCGGAAGTGCCGGTTACTCGACGGTATAGATTTTTCGCTGACATCGACAATCTGGCCGCGGTAGATTTCGGACAGGCGGTACAGCTCGTCGCGGTCTTTGCCGACGGCGCGCACTTCTTTACCAGCATCAGTTCGCGCTCGACGTGGCGGCTGCTGTTCAAATCAACCACTTTCACCACTTCGACCAGCTTGTTGAGCTGCTTGTAATCTGCTCGATCAGCCGTCGCCGCCGCGGGTAACGATGGTCATCCGCGACAGGGGTGGGATCTTCGGTGGCGGCCACCGAGAGTGAGTCGATGTTGTAGTCGCGTGCGGGAAAACAGGTCGACCACGCGGCTCATGGCGCCGGATTCGTTTTCAATCAGAATCGATAAAATGTGTCGCATCATGGCACGCCCTTTTGTCGTAGGCACGGTCGGTTACTTCGTTCACATCGGAATCTGCCCTGCTCGCGCATATGCGGCGGCAGTACCATTTCGCTTAAGCCTTTGCCGTTGCCGACCATCGGGAAGACGTTTTGTTTGGGATCGGTCAAGAAATCCATGAATACGAAGCGGTCTTTAAGCGCCAGCGCTTCGCGCAGCGCGCCTTCGACATCCTGCGGTTTTTCGATGCGCATGCCGACGTGGCCGTAGGCTTCGGCCAGTTTGACAAAAATCCGGCAGCGACTGCAGATAGGGTTTCCGATTCGCGGTTGCTGTAATAAAAGCTCCTGCCATTGGCGAACCATGCCCAGATAGCCGTTGTTCAGGCAGATGACTTTTACCGGCAGATTGTATTGCAGGCAGGTGCTCATTTCCTGAATGTTCATCTGGATCGAGCCTTCGCCGGTAATGCAGCAGACATCGCGGCTGGGGTCGGCCAGATAAGCGCCCATGGCAAACGGCAAACCGACGCCCATGGTGCCCAAGCCGCCGGAATTGAGCCATTGGCGCGGCTCTTCAAAGGGATAATACTGGGCGGCGAACATCTGGTGCTGGGCTGACGTCGGAAGCTAATCACGGCGCGGTTGCCGGTAAGCTCGGCCAGCGTGCGGATAACCTGCTGCGGCAGGATCACATTGTCTTTCGGCTCGAAATCTAGGCAGTTGGTGGCTGCGCCAGCTCTCAACAGTTTGCCACCATTTTCCAAAAGCGGCGGGGTTGAACTGCAATTCCTGCTTGCGCCACAGGCCAGCCATTTCCTGCAAAAACCTGTTTGACGTCGCCCACAATCGGCACATCGGCCTTCACGCGCTTGGCGATACTTGAAGGGTCGATGTCGATATGGATGATCGGCGTTTCGAGGAATTTGGCCGGCACCGATACCACGCGGTCGTCAAAACGGGCGCCGACGGCCAAAATCACATCGGCATTTTGCATCGCCAGATTGGCTTCATAGGGTGCCGTGCATGCCGAGCATGCCGAGAAGCGGCGATCAGACGAGGATAAGCGCCCAGCCCCATCAGGGTGGCGGTGCAGGGAATATCCAATAATTGGACAAAATTTGTCAGCTCGGTTGCCGCATTGCCCAAAACCACGCCGCCGCCGAAATAAACCAGCGGGCGTTTGGCCGCAGCGAGCATCTGCACCGCTTTTTAATCTGGCCGACGCCCCCTGCACTACCGGCTGGTAAGAGCGGATAAACAAATCTTCCTGCGGATAGCTAAACTTGGCGACCGCCTGGGTTACATCTTTGGCAATGTCCACCACCACCGGGCCGGGGCGGCTGCTACGGGCGATTTGGAAAGGCCTTTTTAATCGACGGCGCCAAATCGTCGATATTCGTTACCAAGAAATTGTAGCTTCACGCACGGGCGGGAAATTCCCACCATATCAATCTCTTGGAAAGCATCACTGCCGATCATCGCCGAGCTGACCTGGCCGGAAATCACCACCAGCGGCACCGAATCGGTATAGGCGGTGGCGATGCCGGTAATCGCATTGGTGGCGCCCGGGCCGGACGTTACCAGCGCCACGCCAACCTTGCCGCTTCTGCGCGCATAGGCATCGGCCGCGTGTACCGCCGCCTGCTCGTGGCGGGTCAGAATGTGTTCGAATTTATGCAGTTGGTAGATGGCGTCGTAGATTTCGAGAACCGCGCCGCCGGGATAACCGGAAAACGTACTCGACGCCCTCGGCCTTAAGGCTTTGCACAACGATTTGTGCACCTGATATTTGCATGACAACCTCTTGTATCTGGCGTGGAAATTTAAGACAGGGAAAACGCCTTACCGATGCACCTGTAATGCTGTTCGGGCGGGCAGCGGTTTGGGGTACGCGCACCGTCCGAATGGGGTAACCAGCGTTTTGCCGGCCGTAAAAACGTCGCCGGGGTTTGGGAGAAAAAGGGAAGTCAAAGATAGCGCAAAGCCGTGCCGCTGGCAATAGATTCGGTTAAATTCCGTCTGTTTGTGCAAAGGCATCTTCACAAGGTTTTTCAGGCTGCCCGAACGCAGATCGGGCACCATCTGCATTGCTTGAAAGCGGTCTAATCATTCAAACATTACTCCGCCATACCTATGAAATACCAAGCCCGCACCCAAGGTTTCACACTTATCGAGCTGATGATCGTGATTGTGGTCATCGCCATTTTGGCCGTGATCGCCTACCCCAGTTTCCAACAGTTTATCGAACGCAGCCGCTTGAAAACGCCCGCTCGCTGATGAACGACAATATCCGCATGATGGAGCAGCATTACGGCCAGCACCGTACTTTCTGTGTCGGTGCCACTAACAACTAACGGTGCCTGCGCCAATGTGCCTACTGAAAGGCGACCCTGATAGATGGTTATGCCATCTCGCTCCAACAAGCCGAATCCAGCTCCTACCTGATGACTGCACGCCCGTTAAATGCCAATCCAGACAGGAAAGTTTATCTTGTTTACTCTTCGGTAGGCGGTAATTTCAGCAAATGCACTTTAGCCGGTTTGCAAGATTCACTTAGCTCAAACTCAGGCACGTCCATGATAACTGATGACGAATGCGAAGTTTTTCTAAACTAATTAGCGAATAACAAAAATTAAATCTTAAGAACATCAAACTGCCGCCATTTCATGCCAACCGAAAGGAAGCAAAATGCAGCAGTTTGTTTTTTCGCGCACAAAAACACAGGGGTTTACGCTTATCGAACTGATGGTGGTGATTGCCGTGCTGGCGATACTTGCCGTGATTGCCTATCCCAGCTATCAAAGCTTCACCCGCAAAAACGCCTGCACGAAGCGCAAACCGCGATGTTGGAAAAACGTTCGCCACCTTGAGCAGCATTACAGCCAGCATAAAAACTTCAAGAAAAACAGCACCACTTGGGCCGACCTGCCCCATCCGCAAACCGAACATTTCTGCATCCGCTTCCAAGGCAATCCGCGCGGGACCAACAGTGAAAACAGCTATGCACTCAAAAGCCGTGGCATTCGATCGCGAAAGCGAGCCGCGGGTTTTGGTGGTCAGCCACGATTTGAGCACCGTCGCCGTGCGAGAGCAGCACTTCCAGTTGCGATGAGCCTGACTTTTTCCGCAACCCGGCCGCGCCGATACAAACTGCGAAGTTTTCCAGTAAGCCCACGATAAAGCAGCCTGAAAACCAGAACCGGTTTTCAGGCTGCCGTGTTTTTGCCGGAGAACGTCTCAGGCTCGGCGGTGAGCACGTCTTTGAGTTCCCCCGCTCAAACATCTCCATCATAATATCGGCACCACCAACAAACTCGCCGTTTACATACAGCTGCGGAATGGTCGGCCAATTCGAAAAACTCTTTGATGCCCTGGCGCACGGCATCGTTGTCCAGCACATTAACGCTGGCGTAGTCGTCAAAACCACTTTTTGCAAAATCTGCACGGCGCGGGCGGAAAAGCCGCACTGCGGAAATTTCGGCGTACCTTTCATAAACAGCACGACGCGATGGTTGGTAACGACTTCTTTGATTTGTTCCTGAATGCTCATAAAAACCTCTTCGGTAACGGTTCGGGTGAAAGAAAAACGGCGCATTATAGCCCCACTGTCCTTTCTTTTGAAACTGCGATTAACCTTAAAAGATTTCTTTGGTATAGCTATCCAATATCCGTTCTCAAAGCATTTTCAGGCAGCCTGAAAAATTTGGTTTTGCCACCGCGGCGGCGTAAAATGCGCGCTTTTCCGGTACTTTGCCATGCAGCAAGAAATCACCGTGCTGACGCTGTTTTTGCTCGGCTTTTTCGGCGGCACGCACTGCGCGGGCATGTGCGGCGGCTTGAGCAGCGCCTTTGCCCTGCATCTGCCGCCGCATATCGGGCGGCTGTGGCTGATACTGCTGATGAATCTGGGCCGAATCAGCAGCTACGCCCTGATCGGCGCGCTGATGGGAGCGCTGTCGCAAGCGGGCATGCTGCTCGATCACACGCGTACGCTGCAGCTTGTGCTGTTTGCTGCCGCCAATCTGCTGCTCCCTAATGATGGGACTGTATCTGAGCGGCATTTCCGCCGCCGCCGGCAAAATCGAAACGCTGGGCAAGCCGGTTTGGCGGCGGCTCAATCCCCTGCTCAACCGCCTGCTGCCGATACGCTCGGTGCCCGCCTGCTTCGGCATCGGCCTGTTGTGGGGCTGGCTGCCCTGCGGTTTGGTTTACAACGCCTCGCTATGCCTTGGCAGCGGCTCGGCGCTCAAAGGCGCGCTGTATCTGGCCGCTTTCGGTCTCGGCACCCTGCCCAATCTTTTGGCAATGGGCATTTTCGCCAGCCGTCTACAGCGTGTGCTGCAAAACCGCCGTATCCGCCTGGCCGCCGGCCTGCTGGTCTGCGCATGGGCGCTGTGGCAGCTGGCGCTTTTGTAGCGCAACCACTTTTCGGCGTAATTCCGACAAAAAAAAGGCAGCCTGAAAACCCAAACCATCTTTCAGGCTGCCTATTGTTCCGCGCCACCAATGCGCCAGTGTTGGGCGGCTTCTCCGGCCTACCACAGGCGGGCGTAGTGGCCGTTTTGCGCGATGAGGCTGGCGTGGTCGCCTTGTTCTACCAACTCGCCGTGGTCGAAGACGAGAATCTGCGCGGCGTGGCGGATGGTAGCGAGGCGGTGGGCAATCATCAGCACGGTTTTTGTCCTGCATCAACGCTGCCAGTGCGCGCATCAAGAGCGCTTCGTTTTCGGCATCGGCAAAGGCGGTCGCTTCGTCAAGGATGAGGATGGGGCGGTTTTGCAGGATGGCGCGGGCGATGGTGATGCGCTGACGTTCGCCGCCGGATAGGGTAGCGCCGCGTTCGCCGACGCGCGGTTTGGTAGCCGTCCGGCAGCGTCATGATGAAGTCGTGGCATTAGCGCGGCGCGCGCGGCGGCTTTACTCGGCGTCGCCGGCGTCGGGCGTGCCGAGGCGGATGTTGTCGACAATGGTGCCGCTGAAGAGGAAGTTGTCCTGGAAGACGAGAGGCGACTTGCGCCATCAGCGTTCCGGGCGGCGAGGTGGCGGATGTCGGCGCCGCCAATCGCGGATTTCGCCGCTGTCGGCGTCCCAAAAGCGCGGAATGAGGCGGGCGACGGTGGTTTTGCCCGCGCCTCGAACCGCCGACCAGCGCGGTCAGGCTGCCCGCCGGCGCGGTGAAGCTGATGTCGGTCAGCGCGTTTTCTGCGCGGCCCGGGGGTAGCGGAAGATTGACTTGATGGAAGCTGACGCTGGCGTCTTTTGGCGTTTGCGGCGGCGCAAGCACCGGCAGCACCGGCGCGTCCAGCACTGCGATGATGCGTTCGGCGCTGATTTTTCGCCCTGCTCAATCAGGTGGTAGAGCGAGATGTAGGGCAGCAGCGCTTCCGCCATGCCGGTGCCGATGAGCAGCACGGCGAGCCAGGTGGCGAAGGGCAGCGCGTCCGCCTGCCACCAGTAGAAACCCGCCCAGAGCAGCACGACCAGGGTCGGCATCGGTTCAGTATCAGCATGCGCTGCGCGCCGAGCCGCCGACCGAGCGATACCAGCCGATGAGCATGGCGAGTAGCGATCCAGCGCGCGCTGGTAGCGCGACCGAAGCTGATTTCGCCGCCGTCGAAGGTGCGCACCACCGGCATCGCCTGCACGAATTCGACCACAGCGACGTTCCACCTGTTCGCGCGGCGGCGTTGTAGGCGGCGGTGGACCCGCACCGCGCCGCGCATCACCAGCCCAATATCACCATGCCGACAGCCAGCACGGCAGCGGCAACCAGGGCGAGGCGCCAATCGACCACGAGCAGCACGACAAAGGCAATCAGCGGCGCGGCGTAGGCACGGGCGTAAAGCGGGGTGCTGTCGGCGACAAAAACGTGCAGGCTACGCACATCGTCCTGCATCACTTTTTGGTCAGCGCCGCCGCGTCCCCGGTCGATGCAGGAAACCGAGCGAGACTTGCGCGAGCCGTTCGGCAAGCTGGCTGCGCAGCAGGGTTTGCAGGCGAAAAAGCGGCAAGATGCGAGACGCGGAAGGCGTAGCCGCGCAGGGCAAAGGCGGCAAGGGTGAGGACGAGAAGCAGCGCGGCGAGCCACCAGTCGGCGCGACCGGCGAGCAGGTCTTTGAGAATCTGCGCCATGATGAGCAGCGCGGCGGTGGAAAGAACGGCGGAAGCGGTAGCGATGGCCATCGGCGGCGGATTTGCGGGCGCACTGGTCGATGATGCGCCAGGGGAAGGGGCTTTGGCTTGGGACATGGTCTCCTGACGGGTTTTTACGGTGCGGGAGATGATAGCGGGTTTTGTTTTGAGACGGAAACGTCCGAGATAATAATAGGCAGCCTGAAAGCGTGGGAGTGGGCCAGGCTGCTTTTGAGATGTTTGGGGACGTGCAAAAGGCAGCCTGAAAATAGTAAAAGCGATTACAAATCAACGAAAGGCTGTTATCCAAGTTTCAGGCTACCTTGCGCTCTCTATCCAATAGCGCTCCATGCCGTTGCGGATGTCTCCAGCGTGCCGCCGTTGGCAAGAATGACGCGGCTGGCTGGCGGGCTGCTGCAGCGGCAGGGTAACCAGCAGGCGCCCGATGCCGTGGCGGCGTGCTTCGGCAATGGCTTGGCGTGCAGGGCTTGTTTGGCGTAGCGTTTCGCCGCGCTGCGCGGGGGTGGACGCAGTAGCCGATATGCCCGCCGATCTCGCGCAGAAAGTCGCTGCAGTTGCAGGCGCAGGTTTCAGAAAGCCGACGGCCTGCCCGCCGCCGTCAAACATCACATATTGACATACGGCACAAAGCCTTCGGCAGACCGCGCCCGTGCGCGGCTTCGGCGGCAGGCGGCAAGCCAGCTGGCATGAAATGAAAGTGTCTGCGCTGTTCCAAAAGCCGTCAGTGTCGCTGCCTGCGGCGGTGAGTTCGTCCAGCAGGGCAACGGCGGCTGCATCGTGTTCGGCGGGGGTCTGCAGGCGATGTTCGCGGTCTAGCGCTGTGGGATGATTAGTGCCGCCTTTGAGAACGTCTGAAAAGGGTTGTTATCAGGTTGGATGCTTGAATCCAACAAACGGTTGCAATGCCAGATACAAGTACCCAAGCTACGCTTGCTGATATCGGTAGGCAGGTGCCCGCCCTGCGTTGATAAAGCGCAGCCTGAAAACGGGATTGGTTTCAGGCTGCCTTTTGTTGTTTGATGTCTGATAGCTGATTATGTTGGCTCTCTCCCTGGTTACGCTTTGCTGTCTCAACTTTAGTTTGCCACGGTGAAAACGTTGAAACAGATGCGCTTTTTGTTCACATCGTCGGCGATGGCAGCCGCCAACGGGCAGCGCGATGTCGGCGGGCGAGCCGTCGGCGTTGAGCAGCACGTCGTCCTGTCCGATCGCGGTACGCGCCTGTTTTCTCGTGCGCACGGGCGCAACGGCAAACATGGCGGCGGGCGACAAAAATGCCCAGTTGATGTCACGGCGTGGGCGCAAATCGTCCAGCAGCACGCGCACGGCGTTGGAGGGCCGGATAAGCGCCCGCCGGGAAATCGGGCGTGATCCACCAGTACGCGCCGGGAGCAACATTCGAGCTGCCTGCGCCGCCGATAATCAGGTAATACGGCAGCTGAGCGGCTTTCGAATGCGGCAGGCGAGTTGTCGTAGCCCGTTTTTATGTCTTGCACTCAGATTGGGACTGTCCCAGCTCACTTTTAAACGCGCTGACCACGGCATCAAAGCCTGCGAGCTTGTCAGCAAAATCGGGCGCGTTCACATCGGCGGCAACAGCCTCGCACATTGGGATGCTGTGCCACCTTGGCTATGTTAGGTGCAAACGCGCTTACCTGATGGTTTCGCGCGGCGAGTTCCAAAACGACAGCGTTGCCCACCTAACCTGTTGCGCCGATGACTGCGATTTCATGATTAACTCCTTTGTTTGTGTTGATGGCTTTTGGCTTCGCCGAACTTCGTTTCAGGCTGCCCAAGATGTAGCAACAACCAACCGCGTGTTTACGCCAGCCCTTTCTTCTCCAAATAGCTCTCATAATCTCCAAGATAGTGTTCATACCCGCCCTTGCCGTCCAACTCAATAATCTGCGTGGCGAGCGAGGAGACGAACTGGCGGTCGGGAGACGAAAAATCAGTGTGCCGTTGTATTTTTCCAGCGCCATGTTGAGCGATTCGATGCTTTCCATGTCCATGTGGTTGGTGGGTTCGTCCATTACCAAGACGTTGGGTTTCAACAGCAGATAGCTTGCCGTAAAGCATGCGGCCTTTTTCGCCGCCGGAGAGCACTTTTCACTTGTTTGACTACGTCGTCACTGCCGAACAGCAACGCCCCAGCGTGCCGCGGATGACTTGTTCATCGTCGCTTCCTGACCCCATTGGCGCATCCATTCGGTGAGGTTCATTTCACGTCGAAGTCGCTTTTCGTGGTCTTGCGGGTAGTACGACGTGGGCTTTTTCTGCCCATTTGATGCTGCTCGCATCGGGGCGTGAGGCCGTCTGAATACCTGGCGTTGCACGCGCCCGCCAAGAGTTTGAGCAGGGTGGATTTGCCCGCGCCGTTGGGGCCGATGATGGCGAGACGCCGGCCGGCTTCCAAAATAAAGCCTAGTTTTTCAAACGGTTTTTGTCAAACGATTTGGCAAGGTTTTCCACTTCAACCGCTTGGCGGTGCAGCTTGGCTCGTCGGCTTCAAAGCGATGGGGTTTTGGCGGGTGGAGGGTTTCACTTCCACCATTTCGGCTTTGATTTTGTCGGCCTGTTTCGCGACTGGTGGCCCGGCGGGCTTTGGATCGGTTGGCAGAGTAGCGGGCGACAAACCTTGCAGCTCTTGCAATTTTCTCTGGCTTTTGGCGCTTGTCTTTCAGGGCGCGCTTTCGCGTGATTGGGCGCTGGCGAGCACGTAGTCGTCGATAGCTGCTCGGTAGATGGTGATGGTGTTGTAGTCCAAATCGCCATGTGGGTGCAGACTTCGTTTAAAAAGTGGCGGTCGTGGCTGATGATGATCACTGGTGCTGTCGTATTGGCTGAGCACCGCCTTCGAGCCAGCGGATGGTGTTGATGTCCAAGTTATAGTCGGCTCGTCACAGCAAGACGTCGGGCTTGAAACAGGGCTGGGCGAGCATGCGCGCAGTTTGAAGCCGGGAGCGACTTCGCTCATGGTGGCGTTGTGCAGGCTCGTCGATGCCGACGCCGCTCAATACCGGCGGCGCGCGTCCGGCGGTGTAGCCGTCGTATTGGCAAACTTGCTACCAAATCGGCGGCTTTCATGTAGTCGTCTTCGGTGGCTTCTGGGGTTGGCGTAAATCGCGTCGCGCTCGGTCATCGCCGCCCATTTCGGTGTGCCCCATCAGCACGACATCCAACACGCGCATGTCTTCATGGGCAAACTGGTCTTGGCGCAGTTGCCCAAGCGCACGCCATGTCGTCGATGGCGACTTCGCCGCTGGTCTGCTCCAAATCGCCGCCGAGGATTTTCATAAAGTGGACTTGCCCGAGCCGTTGGCGCCGCGATCGGTTTCGTAGCGGTTGCTGCGCCGACACCTGACGGATACGTTTTCAAACAGCGGCTTGGCGCCAGACTGCATGGTGATACCGTTGGTGGAGATCATGATGTTTTCGCCCCGAATGTCAGGATTGGTAAAGAAACGTTGTAAAAGAGGATTGTAACGATAAGCCGCGCCTGCTTTCAGCGATAGCGGCACCCCGTCTTTTTACCTTTCAGGCCGCCTTTGCTCAATCTTGCCGCGGCAGCCGTTTCTTATAATCGGGGCGTTTTCAGCGTGCCGCCGCAAGGCAGCCTGAAAGGCCGTTTTGATGTTTTCAGGCTGCCTGCCCACCGCCGCCGCGGTTTTTTTACACGTTCTATAAAGGAAACCTACGTCCAAACATCTGCATCACCGTAATCGGCAAAGACCGCATCGTGCATCGTCACGACGTATGCCAAGCGCCGAACACCAAATCAGCATTCTCAATATCAGCCAGCAGCTCATGGGCGACTATCTCACCATGATTATCCTGATGGACACCGCCGATGCCCGCAAAGCCGCGATGAAATGCTCGATGTTCGCCGAAGGGCCAACGCCTGTCGCCGGGACATCCGCATGCAGAACGAAGAATTATTTATTACGTACCGGATTTGACGGGATGACCAGCGTTTGAAAGGCCGTTTTGAGTTTTCTGCTGCCCGCCAAACAGCGAGCAGTCCGAAACCCATTCCAATGTTTTCAGGCTGCTCCCAACCACCCAACCCGAAAGCCCGCCATGACCACCTGTCCCAATCCGCCGAAACTTTGAAACCGTACGCATGGTTGCCGACCAGAATTTCGACGTGCGCACGCTCACCATCGGCATCGACCCGCACGACCGCATCTCGCCCGATCACGACACGCTCAACCACACACATCTACAACAAAATCACCCGCGTCGGTAAAGACTTGCGACGTGTTCGCTGCGCAATTTTGTCCGACGACGGTGCGCGCCGATTGTCAAACGCGAGTACTCGGTAACGCCCAATCGCCCACTCGCAGCGTGGCCAGCGGGCGCGGAGATGCTGCTGCTTTCCATCGCCCAAACGCTGGACAGCGCCGCCAAAGCCATCGGCGTCGTCGTTATACGGCGGCTGCCCGCGCTGCGCAAAGGCGCGTCGCCCTCGGCGCGACCCCGATCTGACTAACAGCATACCCGCCAGCCATGCGTACCACCGACATCGCGTGCAGCCCATCGGTCGCCATCGGCAGCACCGCGCTGGCATCAACATGGACGCGGTGAAACTCGCCGCCGAGCGACCAGCAAAACGCGCACCGCCGACACCACGCCCGAAAGGCTGCTTCGGCTGCGCCAAAATCGTCGCGTGTTTTCGCAACGCGGTGGACGACAACCCTTTATGGCGGCGCGTTACCATCGGCGCGCGAAGGCGGACGCGATGCTATCAACGTCGGCGTGTCCGGCCCCGCGTGGTCACAGGCTGCTCTGAAAGACTGCGACAGCCCGATGCGACCCGACCGCCATCGCCGAAATCGTGAGAAACCGCGTTCAAAATCGCGCGCGGGCGAACCCATCGGGCCAGGAAGCGGCCAAGCGGCTGGCAGCATCCTCTTCGGCATACTTTTGGACTTTGTCGCTTGCGCCCACGCCCGCCGGCGATTCCGTCGCCCGGCTGAGCCGCTGGGTCGACCGTCTGCGGCACGCACGGCACCACCGCCGCGCTCGCGCTGCTTGACGACGCGCGGTGAAAAAGCGGCATGATGAAGCTGCACGCCGTGGGCGGGCCTGCGTCCGGCGCGTTTCATCCCTCGTAGTCCGAAGATCAGAAGGCATGATCGCCGCCGCCGAAAGCGGGCGTCCGACGCTCGACGTGTCTGCCATACGACCCGCCGTCTGCTCCGTCGGCCTCGGACATGGTCGCCGCCGTGCCGCCACACGTCCGCCGCGCCATCAGTCGGCACCATCGCCGACGCAGCTTAACGCCATCGACATCAACAGGCAAAACCACCGCCGTGCGCATCATCCCCGTGCGCGGCAAAGGCGTGGGCGGGTCGGTGACCACGGCGGCCCGCTACGCGCATCAAGTGCCCGTGAAAGGACGGCTCGTGCGAAGTAGTTCGTCAGAACCGCGGCGGACGCATTCCCGCGCCGGTGCAGAGTTTGAAGATCTGATATGCTTTCAGGCTGCCTTGGGACAATAAAGGCAGTCTGAAACCAAAATTCCCCCAATCAGCCACTGGCTCCCCGCGCAGACAGGAATCTTGGTTGGTATTGCGACAATATTTGATAGACAACTTGACACCTACTGTGCGGAAACAACGGTATTTTAGATATTTCCTGAGGAAAACCGTTAGTGTCAAATGCTGTCCCCAAAAGCAGCCTGAAAGCCCAAACCAAGGTTTTCAGGCTGCTTTTTGTTTGGCGCACTGGAAACCCCTCGCGAATCCAGCCATATTATTCCGTTTTACCGCCCTTACGCAGGCGGCACAGCGGCTTAAGGCGCGGTTTGCCTTGTACTGGCGAATAGATTAGAATCACTTGCCTGAAATTTCCGGCTCGGAATCTGCCGAGCCGTTTGTTTATCATGTTTCGCCGCCAGCCGGCCTTTATCTAAGGAACCCCATGCACCACTTTCACCCCCCAACAGCTACATCAAAGAAGAACTCTTGCTCGCGCGCGCTGCGGCGAACTGTTTTCGGCGCGGGCAACGCCGCAGCTGCTGACGCCCGATATCGTTGATGATCGACCGCATTGTTGAAAATCAACAGCACCGGCGGCAAATACGGCAAGCGGGCGAAATCATCGCCGGAAACTCGATATCCACCTGATTTGTGGTTCTTTCGCCGCCACTTCATCGGCGATCCGGTAATGCCCGGCTGCTCGGGTTTGGACGCCAGTGGCACTAGTCGGGCTTCTTCCGGCTGGACGGGTGCGCTCCTGCAGCCGCGCCTTTGGGCTGCGCCAGCGAAGTCACCGGCCAGGTATTTGCCCAAAGCACAAGAAAATCGCTTACCACATCCACATGAAAGCGACGTGATGAACAGCAAGCTGGTGTTGGGCATTGCCGATGCCGAAAATGAGCGTGGACGGCATAAGATTTACGAAGGAAACGGCCTGCGCGTCGGCCTGTTCACCACAGACGATTTCTAGAGCTTTCAGACGCAATCCCTGAAAACGCAGCCTGATTCAACAGGAAGCTTCCCAGCGTTGACACTTTTCAAGTAGCCTACATCCACCGGAGTTCATTATTATGAAACGCGTAGTCGTAACCGGTATCGGCATCGTGTCCAGCCGGGCAACAACTGCCGCGAAGTGCTCAACGCTGCGCCAGCTCGAAATCGGCATCGCTTTCGGATGAAAGCTACCGCGAAATGGGCATGCGCTCCACGTGGCCGGCGAAACATCACATCGGCGCAAAAGACCACATCGATCGCAAAATCCTGCGCTTTATGGGCAACGCCGCCGCCTATGCGCCCATATCGCCATGAAGGAAGCCATCGCCCACGCCGGGCTCACTCAGAAGAGCAGGTATCAACATCCGCACCGGCATCGTGGCCGCGCAGCGGCGGCGCCTTCCGCCTCGCAAGTGGAAGCTGCCGATACCTTGCGCGAAAGCGGCGTGAAGCGCATCGGGTCTCTACGGCGTAACAAAACCATGGCCTCCACCGTGGCCGCCTGCTTGCCACCCTGTTTAAAAACTCAAAGGCGTGAACTATTCCATCAGCTCCGCCTGCTCCACTCCGCCCACTGTATCGGCCACGCCGCCGAGCTATCTCAGCTGGGCAAACAAGACATCGTTTTTGCCGGCGGCGGCGAAGAAGTCCATCGTGGCAGATGAGCAGCCTCGATCTGACGCCATGGGCGCGCTATCCACCAACACAACGATACGCCCGAGCGAGCCAGCTGCGCAGCCTACGACGCCGACGCGCGACGGCTTCGTGATTTCCGGCGGCGGCAGCATGCTGGTGATGGAAGAATACGAACACTGCCAAAGCGCGCGGCGCCAACATCCTGTGCGAACTCACCGGCTATGGCGCCACTTCCGACGGCCATGCGACATGGTGCAGCCGTCCGGCGAAGGCGCAGTGCGCTGCATGCAGATGGCGCTGCGCCCAGCACGGCGGCAGCGTCGGACTACATCAACGCCCACGGCACCGTCCACCCCGGTCGGCGACACCAAAGAACTCGGCGCCATCCGCGAAGCCTTTGCAGGCAAAAGCCGTGCCGCTCGTCAGTCCCACCAAATCCCTTTCCGGTCAGCGCATCGGGCGCGGCAGGCTCGAACGAAGCGATTTATTCTATCCTGATGATGCAGAACGATTCTTTATCTGCGCCAGCGCCAACATCGAAACGCTCGACGAACAGGCCGCCGACCTGCCCATCGTCCGCGAAACCGCCCCGCCAAACTCAACGCCGCTTCGCGTCCAACAGCTTCGGCTTCGGCGGAACAAATGCCACGCTGGTTTTCAGTAGGGCTGAATCAAACCGGTCGCATTAGCGACGGCAGCCTGAAAAGCGGATTCCCGGCTTTTCAGGCTGCTTTTTGTGTTTTCGGCTGACCGCCTTTCAGACGACCCCGAAGGCAGCCTGAAAACCCATTCGTCCGCCAAGCAACGTTTAGCCTCAAACCGGTTTGGCATGCATCCGAAACGGAAAAATTTGAGCGGTACATACCTTGCTGCAGTGTTATTTCAACTTGGCTGCCAATTTGTCGAATTTTTGTTTGATGTCGGCCTTGAAGGCTTCCACTTTCTTTGCGCTCGGCTTTGCGCTGTCCACGCTTCGTGCCTGACGTGCCACTTCTTCCCTGCGCTTCTATTGCCGCCAATACGTCCTGTTGGGCAACGGCTGCGATCTTGCCGGAGAATAAATGCTCGGAAACGGTGAAAGAAGGCATCCAATACAGCTTCGTCGGATTCTTTGCGCCAAAACACGATTGCAGTACTGCCGTTATCCAGTTTTTGGCTGTATTTTTCCAGCAACAACCCTCCCAATGTTTGGGCAGTGCCTGCATCATCGCCGATGAGTGCGCCAGTAGCTCCACCCAACAGAACACACTGATAGGGACCGCCGAGAATGCCGACCAGTGAACCAATGAGGCCGCCCGTCCATGTGCCTTCGACCGTATTGGCGGTAAAGTCGAGTGCTTGCTGGGATAATCAGACCATTTTCCTTTTTAATCAAAAACGGCTTGCAGCCACCAAAGCATCTGTTATCTGCGAGTAAGCTTTCAATTCAGAAAAAGGCTTGATAAGTTTCGCTGGAGATGTTGAATAAGAGCAACGATGATGTTTTGTTTCATAAGTCTACTCCCCGTGGGTTGAAAGATTTAAGAACATACAAGTTGTATGCGGTGTCAGTGTAAACGGCAAGGGGGAAGCAATGCGGCAAAACAAAACTTTTACCTAATTCCCGCAGGCGGAAATCTTGCGTGAGCGGCAGCGTATGGCGGGGAAAGCGGGCATTGCCGCAGCTGAAAAATTCCCGCCTACCCCTCGCTGGCACATAACCACAGGAAGTTGAAATGACTGGATAGCGACGCGTCGGCGTTTTCAGCTGCCTTTGTTTGCATTGGCTACGCCCGCCGCCCGATATAGCGCACGCGGCCGATGACTTTCAGGCAGTTCAGGTCTCGCCTTCACAGTCAGCGTGTCTGGGTATTCGGGGTTATCGCAGGCAATGATCGGCGCAGCAGCAGCTTTACGCAGCGGACAGCAGGAGCGGCTGCCGATTTCGCAGGGCGTAGATGCCGCCATCGGCAAGTTTGTTATCGGAGAAATCAACCAGCACCCGCAACGCCCGTCCAGTCGCCGGTTTGGCGGTCCGCCGCGCACGCTGAAAAATGCCGCAGTGGTTTTTATCACGCCCACCCGTCCATCAGCTCGCGGCTGAACAGCAGCGGCGGGGTGGCGGTGCTTTTTCAGGCTGCAAGGACTCGCTGGCGCGGGTGTCGGCGAGCAGGCGGGTTGGGAATGAAATCTGAAGTTCCATAGATTGGCTTTTGTGGAGATGGGACAGCCTGAAAAGGGGTTTCTGGCCGCTTATCTCTTCAACTTGGCAAACGCATCGCCATCACGCTATTCTGCGGGGCGCGTTCGCGCTGGGGTTTGCCGTTTCTCAGGCTGCCCTCTGTTGTTTTGGCTGCGCGTGTTTCGGCTTTCGCTTTCAGGCTCTGAAACTGCGTTTTTCCGCGCCCGCGTCATCGTTTAAGCGCATAGCGCGCGATGCGTTTGCGGCGGCATCGACTTCCAGCACTTCGACTTTCACCACGTCGCCGGCTTTGACCACGTCGCGCGGGTCTTGTACGAAACGGTCGGCAAGTGCAGAGTGTGTACCAAGCCGTCTTGCGTACGCCGATATCGACAATCGCACCAAAGTTGGCGACGTTGGAGACCACGCCTTCTAAAATCATGCGCCAACTCGCAAATCTTTGATTTCGTGGATGCCTTCGGCGAAGGAGGCTGTCTGAAACTTCGCCGCGCGGGTCGCGCCGCCGGGTTTTTCCAGTCTCGGCGAGAATGTCCAAATGGTGGGCAGGCCGAAACGCTCGTCGGTGAAATCTGCGGCGCGGATGTGTTTGATTTTTCGCGGTTGCCGATCAGCTCGGCGGCGGTACGCCTTGTTGCGCCAGCATTTTGGCGACGACGGGTAGGCTTCGGGTGGACGGCGCTCGCATCCAGCGGTTCTCTGCCGCCGTTAATCCCGCAAAAGCCCGCCGCCTGCTCGAAAGTCGCCCAAACGCGGTACTTTCAGCACCCTTTTTGCGGCTGTCGAACGCGCCGTTTTCATCGCGGTAGGCGACGATGTCTTTGCGCCAGCGTGACGTTCAGCCCCGCGAAATGCGGGCGAGCAGCGGCGCAGAGGCGGTGTTCACGTCCACGCCCACGGCGTTGACGCAGTCTTCCACCACGGCATCGAGCGATTTGGCGAGCTGGCTTTGCTGACGTCGTGCTGGTACCGCCCCACGCCGATGGATTTTGTCGATTTTGACGAGTTCTGCCAGCGGGTCTTGCAGGCGGCGGGCGATCGGACACCGCGCCGCGCAGGGCGACATCGAGGTCGCGGGGAACTCGCGGGCGGCAAGCTCGGAGGCGGAGTAGATGGACGCGCCCGCTTCGATACGACGATTTTGTGCAAAACCTGCTTGGGCAAACCGCGCACCAACTCGCCCGCGAGTTTGTCGGTTTCTGCGGCTGGCGGTGCCGTTGCCGATGGCGATGAGCTTCACGCCGTGGGTTTTAATTAGGCGCGAGAGCGTGGCTATTAGATTGTTTTCTTGGTGTAAATAGACGATGGCGGTATCCAGCAGCTTACCCGTATCGCTGACCACGGCGCATTTCACGCCGTTGCGATAGCCCGGGGTCTCAGCCGAGCGTGGGCAAACGCCCCGCAGGCGCGGCGAGCAGCAAGTCTTTGAGATTGCGGGCGAACACGGTAATCGCGTCGTGGTCGGCGGCTTCTTTCAGACGGCCTAAGGCTTCGAGTTCCAGCGACAGGAAAATCTTCGCCCGCCACGCCAGCCGCACGGTGTCGCGCAGCCATTTATTATTTCTGATACGCCAAACTGCGCGGCGATGATTTGCTCGTATTCGCCTCGCTTGGGTAATCGGCGTGTCGTCGGCTTGTATTTGAGCGCGATGTCGCAACACGCCTTCGTTGCGCCCTGCGCAGAACCGCCAGCGCACGGTGGCTGGGCATGGCGCGCACGGCTTCGCGGTGGTCAAAATAATCTTTGAATTTCTCGCCTTTTTCTTTTCGCCCGCCATGACTTGCGCGTGGATTTGGGCTTCGTTCCACAGTTTTTCGCGCAGGCGGCCAATCAGCGCGGCATCTTCGGCAAACTGCTCCATCAAAAATCGCGCGTGCGCCGTCGAGCGCGGCTTTGGCATCGGGCACGTTGTCGCCGAGCAAACGGCGCGGCGGCGGTTTCGCGTCTTGCGGCTGCTCGTTCAACAGCAAACTCCGCCAGCGGCTGTAAACCGTGTTCGCGCGCGGTTTGCGCCTTTGGTGCGGCGTTTGGGTTTGTAGGGCAGGTACAAATCTTCCAGCGCGGTTTTGTTGTCGGCGGCCTCAATCTGCGCCTGCAATTCGGGCGTGAGTTTGCCTTTGTTCTTCAATGGATGAGCAGGCGGCGCGGCGCTCTTCCAGCTCGCGCAGATACTGCAAACGTTCCGCCAGCGTGCGCAACTGGGTGTCGTCCAGCCGCCCGTGGCTTCCTTGCGGTAGCGGGCGATAAAGGGTACGGTGGCGCCGTCGTCCAAGAGGGAAACGGCGGCTTCGATTTGCGCGGCGGTGGCGGAAAAGCTCGGCGGCTAGGGTGGCGTGATGTTCATGCGATTCCTTTTGATGCGGCAGGCAGTCTGAGAAAAAGGCGGGATTAGAGAGAGGCAGCCTGAAAAAGGTTTTCAGGCTGCCTTGGTTTTAACGAAGCCAATGATGCGCGGCGACAAGTGGCACAATTAGCAGCCCACGCGCGATTTCCATGCCGCAGCAGTACGATGGCCAGCCTGCGGACAAGCAGATAATCGGCTTCGGTGCAGGCAAGCGATGCAGGCTTGGCGGATGGTTTTTCAGAGAAACGGCAGCGGAAGCGCAGCCGGTAAATGTCCCACACGAAATAAAGATCGGACGGCCTGCCCGCCGCTTCGTACAGCTGCAGGTTGGCGATAAAGGCGTCCAGCACGCTTTGGGCGCGACGGTTTAGCCATAGGGCGAAGAGAAATTCAAGCGCCGTGGCGGCGAAGAACAAATAGATTAGGATATCGGTCACGGTGGTTTAGAAGGCAGCCTGAAAGCCGGATTTGCGGCTTTTCAGGCTGCTTTTTGCTTTATGCTGCCTTCTACAGTTTATTCGACGACGATTTCTCGGGAAGGCGCGGCTGAAGTCTTTGCCTTTGTCGGCTAGCTGGCCAGGGCGATGGCAAAAGCGGCATCGGTATAGACTTTGGGCGACGGCGGGATGAGTCAGCCAGCAGTTTGCCGGATTGGCGGCGTCCATCGCTTCGCGCACCGGCAGCGACAGCGGCAGCTGGGCCCAAGAGCGGCACTTTGAGCTTTTTCCGCCAGCTCTTTGCCGCCGTCGCTGCCGAAAAATGGCTTCGCTATGGGCCGCAGTTGGTGCAGACGTGCACCGACATATTCTCCAGCACACCCAAAAATCGATATTGACTTTATCGAACATATCCACCGCTTTGCGCGCGTCAATCAGGGCGATGTCCTGCGGCGTGGTGACCACCACCGCGCCGGTTACGGGATTTTCGCGACAGAGTAAGCTGGATGTCAGCCGGTGCCCGGCGGCAGATCAACGAAAAAGATAATCCACGTCGTCCCATTCGCTTTGGAACAAGAGCTGCTGCAGCGCCTGGCTGACCATCGGCCCGCGCCAGACGACGGCCTGTCCGGGGTCGATCAGAAAGCCGATGGACATCACTTGGATGCCATCGCGGTTGCGCACGGGGATGAATTTGCGGTTTTGCTGCTCGGGGCGGGTTTCGGCGACGCCAAGCATGGTCGGCTGGCTGGGGCCGTAAAGGTCGGCATCAAGCACGCCGACGCGGGCGCCCGCGCTGCAGCGCGGTGGCCAGGTTGGCAGTGGTGGTCGATTTGCCGACGCCGCCCTGCGCGAAAAGCCACGGCAATAATGTTTTTCACGCCTTTAATCGTGGCGACGCCCCTGCTGCATCTGTGGGCGATGATGCGGCTGCTGATTTCGATATCGGCTTCGCGGCCGATGGCATCGCAGAAACCGCCTGCCGCGGTCCGGCGTCAGATGCTGCGCGGGAAAAACCGAATTCGAGCTTCACATACAGCCGGCTCGCGCGCATTTCGGCGGCGGCTACCGCTTTCGCTGCCCAGGGTGCGGCCGGTATCGCCCAGCGGCACCGCAGCCAAGTTTTGTTGCCACGTATCCATAGTGTTTTCCTGATGTGTGCTTGCAAACCCTGTCGGGCGGGGCGCTGCACAGGCAGACGGTGGGCGAATGATAAAGCACAAAAACCTTTAAAAACCAGTGTTTGTTTCGCCGTTTCTGCCGCCGGCCGCGCTTTCAGGCTGCTTGGGCAAACGCTTGAATTTCCCGCAGTTTTATGCACATCGGCGCTCACAAAGCGCTTTTTGTCAGAATAAAAAGCGCTTTCAAATCAATATTCCCAAATTAACAACATGATTTAAAAACAAATTTATCCATGCGCGTTTTTAGGCAAAAACAGGGCAACGCTTATCAGTAAAGAAGTTTTGAGGATTATTCTGCTTTTGTATCCACATTGTTACCCTGCAGATTTTGTGGACGAGTTTTCCACCGCAGCAAACGCCGTTTTTGCCCCTTCAGCGCCCTGCCCCGTTTTCAGGCTACCAGCCGCCGCCCAAAGCCTTGTAAAAGGTTGAGTAGGTTGAGACCGGCAGCCTGAGCGGTTGTCGGCCAGTTTTTCGTCGGCATCCGCTGCCGAGAGTTCGGCCTGCAGGGGCGACATCGCGTTTCTTTGCGGTTGTGGCGGAACAGCAGGTGGTCGTCGCGCACCTGCTGGCGGCGGTTTGCAGCAGGCGGCGATGCTGCTCCTGCCGCCGCGCCAGCGCTGCCTGCGCCTGATAGGCGTTGTCCACGTCGGCCAGCGCCTGCAGCGAGGGTTTGGTCGTAGCGCAGCAGCGCGGTTCTCAGGCGGGCATCGGCGGCATCGATATTGGCGCGGATGCGGCCGCCGGTAAAAATCGGCGGCTGCACGCCCAGGCTGAGCAGGCCGCCGCTGCTGCTGCGCGCTGGTTGTTGAGCAGCGCCAGATCGCTGCCCAGCTCGATGCGGCCGGTCTGCCACAAAAATTTAGATTTCAAAACGCGCGCAGCAGATCGGCTTTGGCGCTGGCGAGCTTGGCGGCATACGCCTGCACTTCGGCGGCGCGGGCGCGGATATCGGAGCGCTGCGCGAGCGATCGACCGGCTGCTGCCCCTGCGGCGCGGCGGGCAGATGCTGCAGCAGCGCGGCGCGGCGCATGGCATCGGTGTCGAGACGGAAACTGCGGCGTCTGGCCGGTCAAAACGGCGATGCTGCGCCGGTGGCGGTCGAACTCGGCATCCAGCGTTGCCTGCCGCGCCGCAGCGCCTGCACCGTCGCCGCCGCGGCATCGGTATCGTGGGCGCTGGCCTGGCCGGCGCGGAAACGGCCCGGCGGCATGGCGCTGCAACTGGCGCAGGGTAGCGGCGCGGCGCTCGAGCAGCGCCTGCTGCGACAAAATCCGCAGCGCGTGCAGATAATGTTCGGCAATCTCCGCCGCCACCAGCAGGCGGCTGCCGTAAAGCTGTTCCTGCACGCCGAGCGCGGCGGCGCGGGCGGCATCGGCGTCGCTGCGTTTTTGCCGAAAATATCCGGCTCCCACGAAGCGCGCAGGCCGAGCGAAGACATGGTGGCATGAGTTGCCGAAAATGCGGATCGTCGCGCCCGCTGCGGTAGCCGTAGCCGGCAGCCTGCGCGCCCAGCTGCGGATTCAGCTCGGCGCTCGCCAGCCGCGCGGTGGCGCGGGCTTCCGCCAAACGACGTGACTGCGCGGCGGCAATATCGGGGCTGTGCGCCAAGCCCGCTCAATCAGGCTTTGCAGCTGCGCATCCGGCCACCGCCGCCACCAGCGGGCGATGTCCGCGCTGCCCTGCGCTGCGCCGGCATGCTCGAAATTCTCCGGCAGGCGCACGGCAGACGGTGCGGCTAATCCGGTGCTGCGGCAGGCGGCCAGCGCCAGCAGCAGCGCGGCGGCGGCAAGACGAAACGGGACGGCGGACATGGCGGATTCCTTCGTGGTTCGGTCAGCGGCAGGCAGCCTGAAAAACCGGGCAGACGGTTTTCAGGCTGCCTTTTCGGTTTCAGGCCGCCTGAAAACGGTTAGCCCTGTCGTGCCAGCATCTGGCGGAAACGGGCAACAGCCAGCGCGGTAAAAGGCCAGGCCGGAGAGGCGGTGGCGGCGACGTGCGGCCAGATCACCTGCCAGCCGGCGCTGGCGGAACACCACCGCCTGCGAGAATGGCGGTGAAATGGGTTAAGGGCGAAAGGCGGGAAATCTGGCGCATCAGCAGCGGCAGGCTCTCCAGCGGCGAGGCCGAGCCGGAAATCAGGTTGATGGCGATGTAGATAATGATGCACAGCAGGCTGAACTGCGGCATGGTCGGCGCACAGGTAGCCAGGAAAATGCCCAGCGCCGCCATGGCAAACAGAAACACCGCCGCGCAGGCGGCAAACAGCACCAGCGAGCCGTTGATTGGCGCGCCCACCGCCTGATGGACAATGAATACAGCGACAGCGTGCTGGCGGTGAGAATAATCAGCACATTGGCGGCAATCTTGGCTAGCACAATCCGCCAGCACCCACCGGCATCACCAGCAGATGCTCGATGGTGCCGCGCTCGCGTTCGCGGATAACCGCGGCTCCGGCAAGAATCATCGCCATCAGCGCAGCATTGCCGACGATTTGCGACACCGGCATAAACCATTCGGTTTTCAGATTGGGATTGAACAGGATATTGATTTGCGGCTCGAAAGGCAGCACCGCCGGCGACAATCTTTCAGATATTCGCGTTTTTCGCGGCGGATGATTTCCTGCAGATAGCCGGTGCCCTTGCCGGCCTGCGACATGGCGGTGGCATCAACTAAAAGTTGCACCTGCAGGCCGGCGGCCGGCGAAGCAGGTCGGCAGTATAGTTTGGCGGGAAGCGACAGGATAAAGGTGTAGCGTCCGGTATCCATCGCGCGGTCGATCTCCGGCTCGTCGACGCTTCCACGCTTTTTAAAACTGCGGCGGCAGCAGCGAATCGCGGATGCGGTAGGTAAGCGTGCTGCGGTCTTGGTCAAACGGCAACGGCGGCGTTTTTCATCTCGGTGGTGATGTTTTTCGCCGGAATAAATGCTGGAAGAAAACATAAACACCACCAGCGCCAGCAGCGCATAGTCGCGCAGAAAGCTGCGGATTTTGGCGGTGAGGTAGAGAATATGTGCAGCAGGCGCATGCCAGGACTCCTGTTTTTCAAGAGCAGCGCAGCCCGGGAGCAGATAGCCCAGGAAAACGCCAGCAGCACGCCGAATATCGGATAAACGTCGCGCCAGAGCAGTCCTTTGGTCACGCCCAGGCCGACCATCTGGAACCAGCTGGCGGGAAAGCCGCGCGCCGATCCAGTAGCCCGAACCGCTGAGCGTGGAAAACGGGTAAACTCGCGCCGGAAAAATTCATCGCCGGAATCATGCGGCCAGAATCGCCGCCGCGAAAAATCGCCGCCACCTGCGAACGCACAAAGGCCGACACCAGCAGGCCGAAAGCGGTGGCTGCAAGCATCGAAACACAGCGCGCCGGCCGTCAGCGCCGCCAGCGAACCTTTACCGGCACATCCAATACCAGCACGATTACCGCCACCAGCATCACATAAGCGCGCATCGACAGCGCCATACGGCAGCTGCTTGCCCAGCAGATACTGCAGGCTGGAAGCGGGCGAGGAATACAGATTCATAATCGAACTGATCTCCTTTTCGCGCACCACCCCAGCGCGGTCATCATCGCCGGAATCATCACCAGCGCCAGCATCAGAAAGCCCGGCGCCAGCGCATTGATACTTTTTAAAAGGTCGGGTTGTCAGATAAAGCGCATATCGAGATCGGCGCCGGCAGGCTGGATGCCAGTAGGTGCGGCATGAGCGAGCGGCGCAGCCGGCGGCAATGCCCCGCGCATAGCTCGGCGATGTTTTCGCCCTGCTGCGGCATGGCGCCGTCGATATAAAAACGCCACCTGCGGCCGCCGCTGCGCCAGCAGGTCGCGGCCGAAATGCGGCGGGATTTCGATGACCAGCTCACACGGGCGGCGGTCGTCTGGCGGCAATGTCTTCGCGGCGTGACAAATCGGCGGCGCGGCGGAAATAGGCCGAACCTTCAAACTCGCGCACCAGCTCGCGGCTGTAGCGGCTTTGGTCTTGGTCGAGCACGGCAAAAATCCAGCTGGTCGGTGTCGCAGGAAATGCCAGCTGCCGGCAAACAGGTAAAATCAGCGGCCCCAGCAGCGCAAACATCAACCGGATGCGGTCGCCCGCCAACTCCCGCCCCTCGCGCAGGGCGAAAGTCAGCACCATCGCCAGCCAGTAGCGCAGGCCGCGCGGGCGCGGTTTTCAGGCTGCTTACTGCCCTCTGGCGCTTTCTAGGCTGCCCTGAAAGATTGTTGGCGGTGTTGGGTTTGGGGGTTTCAGGCTGCCTTTGTTCCGCAACTGCTTCAACTGCCCTTGTTAGCGTTTTCAGGCTGCTTCTGATCAGCGTTCTGACTTCCGTTCAGGCAGCCTGAAACGTCTTCCGCAGCATTTTCAGGCTGCTCTGCCACATCAACCGTCACCCGCTCCTCCCCAGCTTGCGCGGGGAGGGCTGGTAGGGGCGCTGTTTCGCCAGAAACAGAATCGGCAGGAGCACCGGCGTTTTGCCCTCACTCCCAACCCTCCCAGCGGTGGGAGAGGGAACGGCATGGACGGCGCGTTCAACGCTTTTCAGGCTGCTTTGTGCTTTCATTCGGCTGACTCTTCAGGCGGCCCGAAACGTCTTCTGCAGCGTTTTCAGGCTGCTTTTTCTGTCACATCAGCCGCCACCTGCTCCTCCCCTCAGCGCTTGCGCGGGGAGGGCTGGCGGGGGTGCTGTTTCTCGGCAGAAACAGAATCGGCAGGAGCACCAGCGTTTTGACCCCTCACCTTAACCTCCTCCCCCGCGGGCGGGGAGAGAACGGCATCGGCAGCACATTCGGCACTTTCAGGCTGCCCTTTATCTGCGTCAACCAGCTCCACGCTTTTTCAGGCTGCCCGCTTTCCCGTGCTTCGTCCTGCTCGAGAAAGCGGATAAACGGACTCTTCCAGGCTAGCGGCTCTTGCTGGCGCTGCACCAGTTCGGCGGGTGCTGACGGCGAGCACGCGGCCGCGGTGCATCAGCGAGATGCGGTCGCGCGCTCGGCTTCGTTCATAAAGTGGGTGGAAACAAAGATGGTGACGCGCTCTTGGCGCGAGAGCTGCAGCAGATACTGCCAAAACATATCGCGGGCGGCGGGATCGACGCCGGAAGTCGGCTCGTCGAGTATCAGCACTTTGGGCGGTGCAGGCGGGCGGCGGCCAGCTGCAGGCGCTGGCGCACGCGCCCAAAGCGCAGGGCGGCGGGCAGGTTGTCGCGTGTTCGGCAAAGCTCGAACTGGCGCAGCACGCCGTCGATGGCGGCGGCGGCTTGGGCGATGCGGTAGAGACGGGCGTGCAGCACCAGATTCTGGCGCACGCTGAGCTCTTCTCAGAGTGAAAAGGCCTCGCGACATATAGCCGGTCTGCATCCGCGTTTCGAGATTGCCGGCGGCCACCGGGTCTTGCCGAGCAGGCGGCACCGTTGCCTGTCGGCGGCCAGCAGGCCGGTGAGCATTTTCATGGTGGTGGATTTTGCCGCAGCCGTCTGGAGCCGAGAGCCGAAAATCTCGCCCTGGGCGATGCGAAACTCGCATCGTTCACCGCAATAAAGTCGCCAAACCGCTGCTGCTCGATGATGCTCGGCTTCGATGGCGGGCGGCAGCGCGATCGGCGCAAACGGCGTCCGCATTTCGTCGCTACCGGGCTGCGCGCTCGGCCGGCAGCATGGCGACATAGGCCGCTTCCAGCGTGATGCCGCTGAAAGCTCACTTCACATCGGCCGGCAGGGCGAGCACGCAGCCGGCATCCAGCGCCAGCAGGTAGTCGAACTGCTCGGCTTCTTCCATATAGGCGGTGGCGACCAGCACCGTCATGCCCGGGTTTTTCCGCCCGCAACTCGCCACCAGCTGCCAAAACTGGCGGCGCGACAGGGGATCGACGCCGGTGGTCGGCTCGTCCAAGATCAGCAGTTCGGGATCGTGCACCAGCGCGCAGCACAGACTGAGTTTCCGCTTCATGCCGCCGGAGAGCTTGCCGGCGGCACGCTCGGCAAAGTGTCAGGCCGGTGGCATCGAGCAGGCGGGCGATGCCGCTCTTCGCGCTTCGCGCCGGTTTGGCTCGAACAGGCGGGCATGGAGGCAACGCTCGTCATGCACCGACAAAGTGGGATACAGGTTTTTGCCCAAGCCCTGCGGCATAAAGGCGATGCGGCGGTAGCAGGCTTCGCGCTCTGCGGCGGCGGGCGGCGGGATCGGCGCCGAGCACGCGCGCGCTGCCCTTCTGAATGGTTTTCACGCCGGCTATCGGCGCCAGCAGCGCTGGTTTATTACACCATCCGGCCCGATCATGCCGATGCTGGCGCCCTGGCAGGCTCAGCGTGATATTGTCGAGCGCGGTTTTACCGCGGTAGGCGTGAGCAAGCCGCGGATTTCGACGGCGTTCACGGCCGCGCCCCGAAACGGCGTTTTCAGGCTGCCTGGCGGCGGCGGATGCACCTGATTCGGCGGGAACGGCGCCAGGCTGCCCGCCGGCGGCAGTTTCACCGCCAGCTGCGCCGGCCAGGATTGGGTTTGGTCGAGCTGCACATAGCCGGTGGCGGTCATGCCGCCTTTGAGCCAGCGCGGCGGTAGCGGCGGGCGGTGTCGGCGTCGATTGCCAGCCGCACGCGAAACATCAGCCGCGTGCGCTCTTCGGCGGTTTCGACAAATTTCGGGCGTGAACTGCGCCTGCGCCGCCACATGCCTTACCCGCGCCGGAAATACCGCGTCCAGCCTGTCCGAACACCAGCCGCGCTTCGCCGCCCAGCGGAATGCGGTTGATATCGGGTGCGGCCAGGAAAATATCCATGCCCGCGTCGTCCAAATCCAGCAGGCTCACCACCCGCCCGCCCGCCGGCAGCACGCCGCCGGGCTGCGCCAGCACATATTCCACCCGGCCGGCCTTGAGTGGTGCGCACGGCCAGCCGTCCAGTCACCGACGACGCCCGATCCACCAGCGCCTGCGCCTGCCCCACGCCCGACTGCGCCTTCGGCCGCTGCCGAGCGCGCTGCCTGCACCGCCGCCTGCGCCGCATCGCGCTGCGCCAGACGGGCATTGAGTTCGGACTGGGAAATCAGGCCGTCGCGATAGAGCGCGCGGGCGTTGTCGGCATCCATCTGCGCGGTTTTAAGCTGCTGGCGCTGCGCCTCCACCTGCGCTTGGGCGCGGCGCACGCTCTGCTCGAGCTGGCCGCGCCGCGCCCGCGCTTCGGCCACCTGGGTTTCGGGTAGTGGCTGACTCTAAAGCCGCGCCAGCACCGCGCCCGATGCCACTTCGTCGCCCCTCGTCCACTCTCACGCGCTCGATGCGGCCGGCATACAGCGTCGCCACGTCCAAGCGCTCAACTCCAGCCGGCCGTTGGCGCGGGCAATGCCGGCCAGCGGGTCTTCGCCGCCGCTGAAACCGAAACGGTAGCGGCAAACCCAGCCGCCAGTGCCAGCACTAATCCCAGTAACAGCTTTTTAGCCATATCCGCCTCTAATGCGAAACGCTATTGAGTGTAATCGATTGTAAAGCCCCCATCGGCAGCCTGAAAAGGCGTTTGGCGCTTTCAGGCTGCTTTTTCGGCTTTGGCGGCACTTTATTGCCCGACTCTGCACCATCTGCAGCCTGAAAAACGCCGGTTCGCCCGCCGCCGCGCGCAAACGGCTACAATCCGCCTGCCGCAAAACTTTCTTAGGGCTGCCCGCATCCGCCCAAGATTGGATTAAACCCAAGCGCGCCCGACGGTTTTCAGGCGCCTCGAAGCGTAGAAAAGCAGCGCCCAAGCAGCTGAAACCTTTTTCCTGCTGTTAGAACGTAAAAAGCAGCCTGAAAACGTGTCAAACGCTTTTCAGGCTGCTTTTCCCTTTACTTTCGGTGCGCCGCGCTTGTTTCGCCGGCGGTAGCTGCTGTGGCAGCTGGTGCAGCTTTCTTCCACTTTGGCGTAGGCGGCGCGGATGTCGTCGATTTTCTGGCGCTTGGCGGCGGTGTTCAGCTCATCGACGGCGGCAAAGAATTTGTCCTGTTCGGCTTTAAAACCGCTGCGGCTGCTGCCAGATGCCGGGCAGCGCGTCGCCGTTGCCTTCGGATCGCTGGCGAAAGATCTGAAAGGCCTCGCGCGCTTCGCTGCTGAAGGTTTGCGCCGCTTTTTCAAACTGCTCGGCACATAGGTCTTGTCGTCCCTTGGCCATTTTGCCCATGCGCGAAAACCGGGCATAAAGGTTTTGAAGGCGATGCTGCGCCTTCGGACAGCGGCTACCTTTGGCGTGCCTGCACCTGCGCCGCCGTCGCAGGCGGCCAGCAGCAGGCTGAGGGCAACAAAATCGGGGCCGGCGTGGGTGTTCCTATCGTGTGATGCGGCGTCGGTGTTATTATCACTGTGTTTTTCAGGCTGCCTGAAGCCGGAAGGCCGGCGCAAAGGCGGCGCATCATACCTTAATTTCACGGAAAGGATCGCATGGCCGTATTGATTACCGGAGCTTCCGCAGGGTTTGGCGCGGCGATGGCGCGCCAGTTTGTCGCCGCGGGCATTGCCGTTATCGGCGCCGCCGCGCCGCAGCGAGCGTTTGGACGAGCTGGAAACAGCAGCTGGGCGATCTCTCTCATCCTTTGGCGATGGACGTGCGCAGCAAAGAATCGGTTGATGCCGCCTTTCATCGTCGCTGGCCGAAGCGCCCGAAGCCTTCCGCCGCATCGACTGCCTGATCAGCAACGCCGGTCTGGCGCTCGATCTTTCCCCGCCCACCGGGCCGATTTTGCCGACTGGGGAAAACGCATGATCGCCACCAATATCACCGGCCTGGCCTATCTCACCCGCCAAGTGCTGCGCGGAAATGGTGGCGCGGCGAAGGCTAGCGTGATCAACATCGGCTCGATTGCCGGCAGCTACCTATCCCGGCAGCAATGTTTGCAGCGCCACTGAAGCCTTTGCGCACCGGTTCAGTGCCTGAACCTGCGCGCCGATTTGCACGGCAGCGGCGTGCGCGTGAGCAATATCGAACCCGGCCTGTGCGGTGGCACCGAGTTTTCGCAGGTGCGCTGAAAGGACGACGAAGCGCGCCGCCGCCGCCGTTTACGAAGGCGTGCAGGCGCTCGCGCCCGGAAGATGTGGCCGCCGCCGCTGTGGCGTGTCAGACGCCCAAGCACGTTACATGTCAATATTCTGGAATGATGCCGGTATCGCAGAGTTTCGACCGTCATCCCGTTTACCGCCCTGCACCCGGAGCCGGCGGCGGCAGAAGATAACAAGCTGCCGAGTCGGCACTCAAACGCGGCTTTTTCAGCCGCTGTTCGGCGGATAAATAC